>Ga0206123_10000008_pt1 | contig 175803 bp, 170 predicted proteins | sample Helgoland_Spring_2_FD_160086 | JGI IMG/M metagenome (GOLD analysis project Ga0206123, IMG submission 160086) | Pelagic subsurface seawater microbial communities from Kabeltonne, Helgoland, North Sea - Helgoland_Spring_Bloom_20160316_1 | ecosystem: Environmental > Aquatic > Marine > Epipelagic...
CAGGCCGGTTACGGCATAGGCCGGCAATGCGGTTTTCAAGGTCACGGCAAACTCCGATTGATCTGAAGACGAAAGTGAATGTCAGCGGAGTAGCCTAGATGGAGACGGTGACAAACCGGTGGCAGTTTTGTGGCGTGGTACTGAAGGGTAGGCTAGCGCGACCCCGGTGATCCCGGGGTCGGCCAATCGGTGGGCGGTATTGCCCGGCTAGCGGCGACGTATCGCCAGCAACAGGGCAGCGAGCAACACAAGCGGCAAAGAGCCACCGCCGCCACTACTGCCACCGGATGCGCCGTCGTTGTTCTCGGGCGTTTCGGACGACTCACCGGCTTGCAGATTCAGCGCCTCGGCTTCCATTTTACCGTTGTGGTTGTGGGCCAGGCGATAATTCCGGTTTTCGAGCGTGCCCACATGAGTCCAAAGGTGGTCGAGATTCTGGATGGGGCTGCTTCCGCTGCTACCGGCTTGCCCGGCGATAAGTCGGGCATCCGCGCCATCGAGGTCCAGTTTTAGCGTGAGGCGCTGATCGGAATAGCCGGTTGCGCTTAATTGGGTGGAGATCAGAACCTCGCTGGCGGAAAGGTGTTCGACATGGATGTGCTCTAGCGAAGCGTCGGGCAGGTCGCGGTAGAGCGGCAGTTTGGTGATGTCGAATATCGTCGCCCAGGTATCGCCCTCATCGCTGCTGAGCAGCAGGCTGTCGTTTTGAATTACCAGCAGGTGTGTCTGATCACTGAACAACGAAACGATATGGGCCGTTTCTTCTGCCGCGTCGCGTGAGAGTAACAGCGTCATGTCCGTGCCGCTGCCGGGTTGATAGCGATACAGTGCGGTTCCCGTTGGGGTTGTCACGGCCAGGTAGAGACGGCCGTCGTGAAACACCCCATTGACCTCATCGATATCGGTCAGTGTGCTGCTAAGCCGTTCGTACTGCCACTCGCCGTTACGGAAAGTCGCCAGTTTTAGACCCTCCATGTCAGTGCCGACCAGCGTCGGTGAGACATTGGCGATGAACCCGGCGGGTTGCAGGGCCAGTACCGGGCCGTCACTGGTTACCGTGAAGCGGTCCGCGTCCTGGTCGGACATAAAGTAACTGCTTAACGAACGGTCATCGTCCGCTTCCGCGTCGTGGGTAAATAGAACCCAGCGGTTAGCGCCGCCTTCGTAGTGGAGAAGCAACGGTGTTTCGCCGGCCGTCAGGGTCAGACCGGTATCGGCGCTGGTCCAGGTAACGGCGTCCTCGCTGGTAAACACGGCGGCCTGGAGATGGTGGCTTATGTAGGGCCGTGCTATGCGTGTATCCGTTACCGTGGTGAGGCTTTGGGAGGCGCTGCCCGCGGGGCGTGCCGTGTGCACACTGACGTCGTTGTCGTTGGCCGATAAAACGGTCACGTCGGGTGATGCGGGTGTGGAGATAATGAGTCGGTCGTTGAAAGTGACGGCGTCCCAGCGGGGCAGTTGTTGAAGAGGCCGCAGTGTTCCGGCGGTGATCTGGTCGCTCACTGTCAGTCGTTGCGGAGCGTTGGTGTCAGGCAGTGTGCCAGCGTGGACATCGTGAAACGCAAGACCGTCGCGGAAGTTGCCTGCTTTATTGCCGATAGTGGTGATCAGTCGCACCATCTGACCAATCGGCACGGCGGTGATCTGGTGCTTCGCGACGCCATACATATTCTGTGTGAGAGTCTGAGGCGTGTTGAATGCCGAATAGCAATGCCAGGAAAAGCCGTCGCGCGGCAATTCAGTTTGCAGGATGCCGGCTTGTGCCGGCTGCGGGGTGATCATCAAAGGCGGTATGGTGGCATCGGGGGCGGTGCTTTGCAGCGTCACGTCCGGGGCCGAGACCGACCAGTTATCGGGCGCCGACAGACAACTGATCGGGTTGCCGGGTTCGGGGCCGCTGGAGAAGCCAGGGTCGCCGGCGATGCCGCGCTCAACTTCGAACGATAGAGCATCGCCGAGACTGTAGGTGCTTTCGGCAACGTCAAATTTACAGGCAGACAGGAACGCCAGCGCGGCAACGCTGCCGAGCAGAATTCGGTAAGACATGAAGGCCCCCCCAGGGGTCAGGATCGCTATAGGAAAGCCGTAGTCCGGCGCACGGCGGTCAGGCCCGAAGTGGGAAAACGGGACAGAGAACAATAGACCGGTTTGTGACCCGATACCTTCTTTTTTTGTTATTAATGGTTGAGATGTTTTCTCGCCATAAAAAAAGCGCTACGCCGGGGTAATGGCGTAGCGCCTGCTCAGTAATCTTGGTCGGGGTTTATCCGCCCAGGTAGGCCGCTTTCACACTGTCGTCGTTGAGCAGCGTTTCGCCGCTGCCGGTGGCGACGATGTCGCCGGTCTCCAGCACATAGCCGCGATCGGCGATGGCTAGCGCTTCAGAGGCGTTTTGCTCCACCACGAAGATGGTGATGCCTTCCTGTTTCAGTTCTTTGATGATGCCGAAAATCTCGTCGATGATCAGCGGCGCCAGGCCCATGCTGGGTTCGTCGAGCAGCAGGAGTTTGGGCTTGGCCATCAGCGCGCGGGCCATGGCGAGCATTTGTTGCTGGCCGCCGGAAAGATTGCCGGCGTGCAGGCGACGTTTCTCCTTGAGGACCGGAAAGCGCTGGTACATGGCGTCCAGATCATCGGGCACGGTTTTATCCCGGCGACGGCTGAAGGCGCCCAGCGTGAGATTGTCCTCCACCGACAGACCGGCGAACACCTGGCGGCCTTCGGGTACCTGGACGATGCCGCGATGGACGCGGTGCGCGGCCTTGCAGCGGGCCAGGTTGTGGCCGTCGAACGTGACGGTGCCGGCACTGAGTGGTTGCAGACCGGAGATCACCCGCAACAGGGTGGACTTACCGGCGCCGTTAGCGCCGACCAGGGCGACGGTTTCGCCCTGACCGATGGTCATGTCCAGGCCGTGCAGGGCTTCGATGCGGCCGTAACCGGTACGGATATTGCTCAGGTCGAGCAGCGTGTTGCCGTTGCCGGCGGCGCCGTGGGCGTCGCTGCCAGGGTGTGCACCGGGCCCGGTTGGGGCCCGGGGCTCACCGGCCCGTTGTTGGGTGTATGGGGCAGCGGAGACGGTAGCGATCATACGGTGGCCTCCTCTTCGGGTTTGCGGCTGCCGAGATACGCGTCGATCACATCCGGGTTGGCGCGGATTTGCTCCGGAGTGCCGTCGGTGAGTTTGCGGCCGTAACAGAGCACCAGGACCTGGTCGGACACGCTCATCACCAGTTTCATGTCGTGCTCCACCAGCACCACGGTGATGCCTTTGTCGGCGATCTTACGGATCACATCGCGCAGGGCGTCGGTCTCGGTGCGGTTGAGGCCGGCGGCGGGCTCGTCGAGCAGCAGAATATCCGGTTCGGAGGCCAGCGCTCGGGCGATTTCCAAGCGCTTCAAGGCGCCGTAGGGCATCGCCGAGGCATGATGATTGAGATACTGGCCGCAGCCGACGAAGTCCATCAACTCAGCGCATTGCTCCCGGCACGCCCGGTCGCCGCGGCGCAGGCCCGGCAGTTTCAACAGCGAGGCCAGGGTGCCCTGCCCAAGATGCCGATGGCGGCCCAGCATGACGTTCTCCAGGGCGCTCATGTTCATGCAGATTTGCAGGTTCTGGAAGGTGCGGCACATGCCCAGCGGGGCGAGTTCGTGGGGCCGGTGGCCGGCGAGGCTGCGACCGTTAAGGTGCACGGTGCCGGCACTGGGCTGATACAAACCGGTGATCAGATTGAACAGCGTGGTCTTGCCGGCGCCGTTGGGGCCGATGATGGAATGAATGCGGCCTTTCTCCACCTCAAAGCTCAGTTTTTCCACGGCGTGTACGCCGCCGAATTCCTTGCTCAGGTCGGTAACCGAAAGCAGTGCGCTCATGATGCGGCACCCTCCTTTTGGAAGCGTCGCGCGATGGTCGGCACCAGGCCGCGCGGCATGAAAATCATCACCGCCATCAGAATGGCGCCGAACAGCACCATCTCCAGTTCCTGGAAGCCGGTGAGAAACTGCGGTATCAGCAACAGAATGGCGGCGCCGAGAATCACCCCGTAGGTGGAGGCCATGCCGCCCAGCACGACGATGGTGATCAGCTCGATGGAGTGGCCGAAGGAGGCGGTGTCCGGCGTGATAAAACCGCTGTAATGGGCGTACAAGCTGCCCGCCACGCTGGCGTACACCGCCGAGATAACGAACACCCGCAGCTTGTACTTGGCGGTGTCCACGCCGGCCACTTGCGCGGCGATTTCGGAGCCGTGCAAAGCCCGCAGGGCGCGGCCCAGCGGTGAGTCGATCAGGTTCAATGCCAGCCACACCGCCAGAAACAGGCCGCCGGCGGCGAGCAGGTACCAGAGCTGGGTGCCGGTGATTGTCATGCCGAACCAGTCGTAGCTGCCGAACACGCTCAGTTCATGCCCGAACAGTGACAGTGGCGCCACGGGCAGGCCGTCCGGCCCGCCGGTGATCTGGTCTTCGTTGTTGATCACGATAGCCGCGATCACCCCCAGGCCGAGAGTGGCCATGGACAAATAATGCCCCTTGAGATGAAGAATTGGCCGGCCCACCAGCCAGGCCAGGGCGCCCACCCCGGCGGCGGCCAGCAGCATCGCCGGCAGCGGGGCTAACTCATAGTTCTGGGTGAGCAGGGCACTGGCGTAGGCGCCGCCGGCGTAAAACGCAGCGTGGCCCAGGCTCACCTGGCCGGCGTAGCCCACCAGCAGGTTCAGCCCTACCGCCACCATGGCGGTCAGGCAGATTTTGATCATCAGGTCGTAGTGGAAGTCGTTGGCGGCCAGCAGCGGCGCCACCGCGAGCACCACGAACAGGCCCACCAGGCCGGGCACTTTACTGTCGGTTTTGACGGTCGCCATTACACGCGCTCCACGGCCCGGCTGCCCAGCAAACCATTGGGCAGGAAAAACAGAATCACCAGAATCAGCACGAAGGGCACCGCGTCTTTATAGTCCGACGAGATGTAGCCGGCGGTGTAGGCTTCCGCGAGGCCCAGCAGCAGGCCGCCGAGAATGGCGCCGGTGCTGCTGCCCAGGCCGCCGATGGCGGCGGCGATGAAGCCTTTCAGGCCCAACATGATGCCGATGTCGTAGGCGGTGAAGGTGAGCGGCGCGACGATCACACCGGCCACCGCGCCCAGCAGGGCGGCGATGCCAAACGCCAGAGTCAGAATGGCGCCGGTCTTGATGCCCACCAGGCTGGCGGCGTCCTTGTTCATGGAGGTGGCGAGCAACGCTTTACCCAGGGCGGTGCGGGTGAAGAACAAGCCCAGGGCGGTGACCAGGACCGCGGCAATGCCGAGAATCCACAGGCTTTGCGTGAGCAGCACCGCGCCGCCCACCGACAGGGATTCGGTGTCGCTGAAAGCGGGCAGGGCGTGGTAATCCTTGCCCCAGAAAATTTGTGCTAAACCGCGCAGAAAAATGGAGGCGCCGATGGTGATGATAATCAACGTGACCACATCGGCGTCCTTCGCCGGGGCGATCGCCAGTTTGTGCAGTAGCACGCCGGCCACGCCAGCCATCATTATGGCGCCGGGGATCGCCAGGTAGATCGGTGCGCCCGCGTCCATCAGCACCACGGTGCCCATGCCGCCGATCATCAGAAATTCGCCTTGCGCGAAATTGATCACGTGGCTGGCGTTGTAGATCAGGGTGAAGCCCAGCGCCACCAATGCGTAGATGGCGCCCAGGGTGATTCCCGAGAAAGTGAACTGGAAAAACTCGCTGAACATGTTTGCGCCCGGAGTGGTCGGTGAGGAGTAGTTGGTGAAGCGCGATCGGTGAAAGAGGGGCGCGGCGGGTGGCCGCGCCCCATGGCGCTTATTGCGTCAGCGCCCAGTCGCCGTCTTTGACTTCGAGAATGCGGAAGGACTCGGCGTCCAGCCCCATGTGCTCATCGGCGCTCAAGTGATAGGTGCCGGTGACGCCCACGTAGCCGTCGATGCTTTCCAGCGCGCCGCGCACCTTGGCCTTATCGGTGGAGCCGGCTTGCTTGATCGCGCGGATCGCCAGTTGCAGGCCGTCGTAGGCGTAGGCACCGAAGGTGGAGACCGACTCGTTATAGTGGCTTTCGTAGTCGTTCTTGTAGCGGTTCAGCACCTGATACTGAGGATCGGACTCCGGCAGCTTGTCCGCTACCAGCAATGCGGAGGCGGGCAGGCGCAGGCCATTGGCGGCTTCGCCGGCCAGTTCCAGGAAGCTGTCGGAAGCGACACCGTGGGACTGGTAAAACGGTAGCTCAATGCCCAATTGATTGTAGTTACGGGTGACGATGGCCGGGCCCTGGCCGAAGTCGAAGTTCAGAATCGCCTGCACACCTTCGGTGCCGCGGATGCGTGTAAGCTGCGCGGTCATGTCGGTGTCCTTGGGGTTGTAGGTCTCGTCGGCGACGATCTCCACGCCCATGTCACCGGCGATTTCCTTGGTGACGTTGCGGCCGGAAGCGCCGAAGCCGCCGGTGCCGGAAATCAGGCCGATCTTGGTGAGGCCGCGCTCTTTCATATCCATCAGCACCCGGCGGGCGGCCTGGCGGTCGGATTGGGGCGTCTTGAACACCCACTTCTTCACCGGTGTGGTGATGGTTTCAGCGCCGGCCAGGGAGATGAACGGCACCCCGGCTTGCTGGATCAGCGGCACTGCCGCCATAGTGGCGCCGGTGGTGGAACCGCCGACGATGATGTCCACACGGTCCTGGCGTAGCAGGCGGTTGGCGAAGGTGCGGGCCTTGGCGGCGTCACCCACATCATCGTAGTGCACCAGCTCCACTTGCTGGCCGAGCAGGCCACCATCTTCATTGAGCTTATCGATGTAGAGTTCCAGGGTTTTCAGTTCCGGATCGCCGAGGAAAGAGGCTGGTCCGGTAACAGAAAGGAAGGAGCCAATACGAATGGTATCCGCGGCCAGCGCGGGGGTGGCCATCAGCCCGACGCTCAGGGCGGTGACCGCGCCGGCGGCCAGTTGCTTTAGCATTGTTTTCATTATCACACCTTTTACACGTATGCCCGAGGGGCGAATTTGTTGTTTTCAAGCGGCCATCAGGTCCCATCCGGGCCGCGCTATGGATACAGGTATAAAGCGATACGCCATACAAGTCAATACGGCGTTTAATGTGTCATAAAAGTGGACTTAATGGCCCAAGTGCCCGTTTTTGCTTGGATTTCATGAGTGGTTTGTGTCATATAGAAAGGCCGTTTGGTAGTATGACGAATCATTTCGAGGGGTAAGGGAACGCCGTGGATTTGCAGTCAGACCACCTGGAACTGTTGATAAAACGCTTTCAGCAGCAGCGTCCGCTGCGTACTGGATCACTGATTATTACGCTGTTCGGCGACGCCATCGTGCCGCGTGGCGGCACCGTCTGGCTGGGCAGTCTGATTGAGCTGCTGGCGCCCATGGGGGTCAGCCAGCGCCTGGTGCGTACCTCGGTGTTCCGTCTTACCCGCGAAGGGTGGTTGATGGCCGAGAAAGTGGGACGGCGCAGCTACTACGGCCTCACGGGCGCCGGCCGGCGCCGCTTTGAAAAAGCCTTCAAGCGGGTCTATTCCGGAGTGCAGCCGGCCTGGGACGGTGCCTGGACGCTGGTGGTGCTGAATCAGTTGAGCGCCGACATGCGGCGCGATACCCGCCAGGAACTGGAATGGATGGGCTTTGGCGCGTTCGCGCCCACGGTGCTGGCGCACCCCGGCGTGGACCGTGCCGAGCTGAACGCGTCGCTGCAGGAGCTGGGCGCCCTGGACGACGCCATCATCTTTCAGACCGACACCCATGAAAGTTTTGCTGCCCGGCCGTTGCGGTTGCAGGTGCGCGAAGCCTGGAATCTGGACCAGCTTGCCGACGGCTACCGGGATTTTCTGGATCAGTTCCGGCCGCTATGGAACCAGATGAAAAAGCAGAAAAGCCTGCCGCCCCGGGAATGCTTTCTGGCGCGGGTTCTGCTGATCCACGAATACCGCAAGCTGTTGCTGCGCGACCCCCTGCTGCCGGAAGAGTTGCTGCCCGCTGATTGGGAGGGGCGTGCCGCCCGCCAGTTGGCACGCAACCTGTACCGCCTGACCCACCAGGGCGCGGAAACCTGGATTTCACAACACGCCGAGACCGCCCAGGGGCCCCTGCCCGAACCCGGCGAAAGCTTCTATCAGCGCTTCGGCGGCCTCGACTAGCCGCTTTCAAGTCGGTTGGGGGCACCTGTGCGAGCGGGCCCGGCCCGCGAAAGGGCGGCTCCGCCGCCCGGCAGGATTCCAGAAACGTTTTTCTGCCGCACCTGAAGCCTCTCTGGAATCCCGCCGGCCGATTTTATCGGCCTTTCGCGGGCGGGGCCCGCTCCTGCAAATCAGCCAGCCGCTTTCTCGCCCTTGGGGGCGAAGCTGCTGGTCTGCATGCGCGGCCGGTCTGGTTCCACTTCGGTGAGCGGCTCGCAGGCGATCACTGCTCTCTGGTAGCGGCGCGCCAGCTCTTGGTATTCCAGGGTGCCGTCGTACTTCCATTGCACCTCTTCCTCGCTCAGTTGACGCTTCACCGCCGCCGGCGCGCCGATCACCATGGAGCGTGGCGGGCAGGTGAAGCGGCCTTTGACCAGGGCGCCGGCGGCGACAATGGACGACTCGCCGATCTCCGCGTAATCAAGGATTACCGCGTTCATGCCGACCATGGCGTTGCGGCCGATGCGGCAGCCGTGCAGCACCGCGCCGTGGCCGATATGGCCGTCTTCCTCGACCACGGTGTCGGTGCCCGGGAAGCCGTGCATGACGCAGGTGTCTTGCAGGTTGGAGCCGCGCTCCAGGATCAGGCGTCCGAAGTCGCCGCGCAGGCTGGCGCAGGGCCCCACGTAGCAGTCGGGGCCGACGATCACGTCGCCGATCAGTACCGCGGTGGGGTCCACATAAGCGTCCGGATGGATCACCGGGGTGATGCCTTCAAGTTGGTAGCAGGGCATGGTTCGTATCTCCACGAAACGCGGCCCGGAGGCCGGGAAGAAGTCGAAAAATAAGCTACATGACCTGTTATGGGCTGGCAATTGCCAGGTTTTGTAACATTAAAGGCGGCTGTGGAAATTCGTCTGTAAGATTTTGTTTTTAAAGAAAAAAAACAAAATAAAGATGTCATTTTCTAATTTCTGATACTCCAATGCGATACATGAATATTGCCGTTGTGTATTGACTGGTGTCATGTTTTGGCTATGCTCGAAGGCAGGTCGCGGCCCGCCGTGGGCGGCCGCTTTTCCGCTGCTTTCCCAATTGAAACAGGGGCGCCTCATGGCCTTCGACACCATCGAATTCAGTCTCCAGGACGGCGTGGCCACGCTGGTTCTGAACCGCCCGGACAGCCTCAATAGCTTCAATGAAGCCATGCACCTGGAAGTGCGCGAAGCGCTCAGCCGGGTGGAGCAGGCCAGCCGCACCGGTGAATGCCGGGCGTTGCTGCTCACTGGCAACGGACGCGGCTTTTGCGCCGGTCAGGACCTTTCCGACCGTGCTGTTTCCCCCGACGCAGGCGCCGACGCGACGCCCGATCTGGGTTATTCCATTGAAACGTTCTACAACCCGCTGGTGCGTACCCTCACCGCCTTGCCGCTGCCGGTAGTGTGCGCGGTGAACGGCGTGGCCGCCGGCGCTGGCGCCAATATCGCGCTGGCCTGTGATCTGGTGATCGCCGCCCGCTCAGCGAAGTTCATCCAGGCGTTCTGCAAGCTCGGCCTGCTGCCGGACTCCGGTGGCACCTGGCAATTGCCACGGCTGGTGGGATCCGCCCGCGCCAAGGGGTTGGCGCTGTTGGGCGACAAGCTGAGCGCTGAGCAGGCCGCCGACTGGGGCTTGATCTGGCAAGTGGTGGACGATGAGGCGTTGACACAGATCGCCGCTGATCTGGCGCGGCATCTGGCCACTCAGCCCACGCACGGCCTGGCACTGATCAAACAGGCGCTCAACGAAAGCACCGGCAACGACCTGGACGCGCAACTGGATCTGGAGCGTGACCTGCAGCGCCAGGCCGGGGCCAGCAAGGATTACCGTGAAGGCGTCGCCGCTTTTATGGAAAAGCGCGCGCCACGGTTCACCGGCGAGTAGTCCTGCCGCACCAGAATCCATCGCATGGAAAGTTAAAGGATGCCAATCATGTCTGAATTTCCAGCCTCCAGCGCCGGCCCTCTTGCCGCCCAGGTGTCGGAGCAGGACCGGGCGCGGCGGTGTGCCGACGCCATGTACCAGCGTGACCGCGCCAGCCAGCATCTCGATATGCGCGTCGAAGAGATCGCCCCCGGCCGGGCGGTGCTGTCCATGCCGGTGACTGAAACTATGATCCAGGGGCACGACTCCTGCCACGGCGGCTATATTTTCATGCTTGCCGATTCCGCCTTCGCCTTTGCCTGTAATACCTACGACGAGGCCACGGTGGCTTCCGGTTGCGCCATCGATTACGTCGCCCCGGGCAAGCTGGGCGACGTGCTTACCGCCGAGGCCCGTGAGCAGACCCGCAAGGGGCGCACTGGTGTCTACGACGTGCGTGTCAGCAACGAGCGCGACGAACTGGTCGCGCTGTTTCGCGGCAAGTCCTACAAAATCAAGGGCCCGGTGATTCATGACGGGGAGGGCGAACAATGAACGCCCTTATTTTTGACGCCGTTCGCACGCCGGTGGGGCGTTACGGCGGCGCGCTGGCTTCGGTTCGTGCCGATGATTTGGGCGCGCTTCCGATCAAGGCGTTAATGGACCGTCACCCGGACATTGATTGGGCGCAACTGGACGACGTCTTCTATGGTTGTGCCAATCAGGCCGGTGAGGACAATCGCAACGTGGCGCGGATGAGCGCCCTGCTGGCGGGTCTGCCGGTGTCGGTACCCGGTGTCACGCTGAACCGCCTGTGCGGCTCTGGTATGGACGCCGTGGGCAGTGCCGCCCGAGCGCTGCGCTGCGGCGAAGCCAATCTGATGCTGGCCGGCGGCGTGGAGTCCATGTCCCGGGCGCCGTTCGTGATGGGCAAGGCGGAGCAGCCGTTTTCCCGCCAGGCGGATATTTTTGATACCACCATCGGTTGGCGCTTCGTTAACAAACTGATGAAAGATCAGTACGGCATCGATTCCATGCCGGAAACCGCCGAAAACGTGGCGGAGCAATTCAGTATCAGCCGGGCAGACCAGGATGCGTTCGCGTTACGCAGCCAGCAGCGTGCCGGACGTGCCATGGCGGACGGTACCTTCGCCGACGAAATCGTTCCGGTGAGCGTGCCGCGCCGCAAGCAGGACCCGCTGGTCGTCAGTGATGACGAGCACCCGCGACCGGACACCACCGCCGAGGCGCTGGCCAAACTGGGTACTCCGTTCCGCCGGGACGGGGGCACGGTCACCGCCGGCAATGCCTCCGGCGTTAACGACGGTGCCTGTGCGCTGCTGCTGGGCAGTGAAGCCGGTGCACGGCGCTGGAACCTGACGCCCCGCGCTCGCGTGGTGGGCATGGCGACAGCCGGGGTGGCGCCGCGCATTATGGGCATAGGGCCGGCGCCGGCCACCGAGAAGGTGCTGGCCAATACCGGGCTCAAGCTCGCCGACATGGACGTGATCGAACTCAACGAGGCGTTCGCGTCCCAGTCCCTGGCGGTATTGCGCCAACTCGGCCTGCCCGATGATGCCGGGCACGTGAACCCCAACGGCGGCGCCATTGCCCTGGGCCACCCGCTGGGCATGAGTGGTGCCCGTCTGATTACCGCCGCGCTCCATGAGCTGGAGCGCCGCCAGGGCCGCTACGCGCTGTGCACCATGTGCATCGGCGTGGGTCAGGGCATCGCGGTGGTTATAGAACGGCTTTAGTAAAACAAAATCAGCAAAGAAAAGGGCCTCTGAGTTCGCCTTTCGCCCCGTGGGGCGCGCGCACGCAGAGGCCCCCCGGAGAGGCAGAGATGGTTATGCCATTTAATTTTGAGAATCGTTTTGACCCGGTGGAGATGGGTGACGTTACCCAGCTTCGTGAATTGCAGCTTGGCCGTATGCGCTGGAGCCTCACCCACGCCTACAACAACGTGGACCATTATCGGAAGAGTTTTGATGCCGCCGGCGTGCACCCCTACGATCTGCGCAACCTGGACGACCTGAAGCATTTCCCTTTCACCGTGAAGAACGACCTTCGCGACAATTATCCATTTGGCATGATCGCCACCCCCATGCGTGATGTGGTGCGCGTGCACGCGTCCAGCGGCACCACCGGCAAACCCACCGTGGTGGCCTACACGCAAAATGATATTGATGTTTGGTCCAGCGTGATGGCGCGTTCAATCCGTGCCGGCGGCGGCCACGCCGGTGATATCGTTCACGTAGCCTACGGTTACGGCCTGTTCACCGGCGGCCTGGGTGCGCATTACGGCGCGGAAAAACTGGGCTGCACCGTGGTCCCCATGTCCGGCGGCCAGACCGAAAAACAGGTTCAGTTGATCCAGGACTTCAAGCCCAACATCATCATGGTGACTCCGTCGTACATGCTGAACATCGCCGACGAAATGGAGCGTCAGGGCATCGACCCGAAGAACACCAGTCTGCGCGTCGGCATCTTTGGTGCCGAACCCTGGACTCAGACCATGCGCGAAGAGTTGGAGGCCCGCCTGGGTATTCATGCCCTCGATATTTATGGCCTGTCCGAAGTGATGGGGCCGGGCGTCGGCATGGAGTGCATCGAGAGCAAGGATGGTCCTACCATCTGGGAAGATCATTTTTATCCGGAGATCATCAACCCGGAAACCGGTGACGTGGTGCCGGACGGCGAGTACGGCGAGCTGGTGTTCACCTCGCTGACCAAGGAAGCGTTGCCCATCGTCCGTTATCGCACCCGCGACCTGACCCGGCTGCTGCCCGGTCACGCGCGTCCTATGCGTCGCATCGACAAGATCACCGGCCGCAGCGACGACATGCTGATTATTCGTGGCGTCAATGTGTTCCCCACCCAGGTGGAAGAACAGATCCTGAAGATCGAAGCGCTGTCGCCGCACTACGAAATCCACGTGGAAAAAGACGGCAACCTGGACATGGTTACCGTGCGCGTGGAGCTGAAACCGGAAGCGGTCAGCGGCGACGCTTCCACCGGCGACGCCGCCAAGGAACTTCAGCACCGGGTGAAGACCCACATCGGTATCAGCACCAGGATCGAAGTGGCGGTGCCGGGTACGCTGGCGCGCTCCGAAGGCAAGGCCAAGCACGTTTTCGACAATCGGCCTAAATAACCAAACCTGCAAAATGAACCGCGCGCTCACCGCGTCGGCCCGGCCCGCCTTCCCTACCCCAGGGCGGGTCGGTTCCATCCACGAAGCCGCCCACAAGGCGGCTTTGCTTTATGGGCACCGCCAAGGCTAAGCTCCTGAAAAAAAGAGGGCCTTGCCATGACTGCCAGAACCTTTCGTTTACTGCTGATCCTGTGGGCGGCGCTTTTCGCCCTGCTGTTCATTGTGATCGTGATTCCGCCGCTGATTGGCGACCCGGACCTGGTCGCCGCCTTCGCCGCCGGCTTCGTCAATCCCTACGCCACCGGTTTCTCTCTGGACACCATTATGTGCTGGGTGGTGCTGACCACCTGGGTCGCCTACGAAGCCGGCACCGGCCGCGTTAAACACGGCTGGATTGCCCCGCTGCTCGGTTTGATGCCGGGTGTCGCCACTGGTTTCGCGGTGTACCTGCTGCTGCGATTCCGGGCCGCTCCGCAATGAGCGCGCCGTTTCTTTGCATCGCCGCGGCCCTGGCGGAGATCGCCGGTGCATAAGTGGAAAGTCCTTTTGTAGGCTTTTCGCTCTGGTTTGCCGTGCTTGGCGCAGCTACTCTGTTCTGGAGGGTGTTTCATTCTGAGTGTGTGGCAATGAATTCAACCAAAGAGATTATAGATCAGGCTATGGCGCTACCCGCGGAGGAGCGTGTGATCGTCGTCGAGCAGTTGCTGCTGAGCCTGGATGCGCCGGACGAGGAGCTGGACTGCATTTGGGCGGAAGAGGCCGAGGCCCGCTTGGACGCCTATGAGCGTGGCGAACTCGATACCGTTTCCGTTCAAGAGGCAATGGCAAAGTACGATAAGAAATGACGGTCAGGATATTGAAGCTGGCTCAGGATGAGCTGGACGATGCCGTGGCTTATTACGAGTCCGAGCAATCCGGGCTGGGGGAACGGTTTCGTTTCGAAGTTCACCGCTCCTTGAATCGGATCGCGGCTTTCCCAGCCGCGTATCAATTAGTCTCCAGGCGAATGCGGCGGTGCCTGGTGTCGAAATTTCCGTACGGCATTATTTATCGAGATGGCGGGCCCGGCCAAATGATTCTGGTCGTCGCCTTCTCCCACCTCCACAGAAAACCTGATTACTGGGTAGGCCGCCAGCAATGAGCACGCCGTTTCTTTACATCGCTGCGGCCCTGGCGGAGATCGCCGGCTGCTTTTCGGTCTGGGCCTGGTGGCGCCTGGAAAAGTCGCCGCTGTGGCTGATGCCAGGGCTTCTCAGCCTGGTGCTGTTCGCCTGGCTGCTCAGTCTGGTGGACACCGACTACGCCGGCCGCGCCTACGCCGCCTATGGCGGCGTCTATATCGTTATGTCGCTGCTCTGGTTGTGGCTGGTCGAGCAGCGCGCCCCGGACCGCTGGGACCTGCTCGGTGCCGGAATCTGTCTCGTCGGCGCCGGCGTCATTCTTCTTGGTCCGAGAACGGTTTAGGATTGACCTTTACATGGATGCCGTGCATCCATTAAAATGGCTTCATGATTGAATCCTTTGGTAATCGTGTCACGGAAGACCTTTACCACGGCGCCTCCAGTGCCCGGGTTCGAAGGTTGTCGCCCAGCATCAGGGGGTCCGCGCTGTACAAACTTGATGTGCTTAACGCGGTGGGGTCGCTGGAAGAGTTGCGGTCCCCTCCCGGCAATCGGTTGGAAGCCTTGAGGGGCCGTTATGCGGGATTTCACAGTATTCGCATTAACGCGCAATGGCGTCTCGTATTTCGATGGCAGGGCCGTGATGCCCACGATGTCGCTATCGTTGATTATCACTGAGGCCAGGCGGTGAGGTTTATTATGATTCCCAAGAACAGAGTCAGTACGCACCCCGGGGTGATCCTGCTCAAAGAGTTTCTGGAACCCCTGGGCCAGACCCAGACAGCGCTGGCCGGGCATCTCGGCATTTCCGTCCAACGGATCAACGAGATTGTGCGTGGCAAGCGAGGCATCACGCCGGAAACCGCCTGGTTGTTCGCCGAGGCGTTTCAGACCACGCCGGAGTTTTGGATTAACCTGCAAGCTAATTACGATCTTTCCCGGCATCGCCCGGAACGGCATGTCCAACCACTGAAGGCGGCCAGTTAGCGTTGGCTCACGTTTAGCAACAGGCCGCTATAGCGCACTCCGCAAACCGAGCACCCACTCCCGCACCGCCGCGATGGCGGGCTCGCGCAGCCGTTCTTCCGGGTACACCAGATGGAAGGGTTTGGCGGGCAGTTCCGGCCCGAACGGCTGCACCAGCCGGCCGCTTTCCAGTTCGTCGGTGATCAGTGCCTTGCTCATCAGGGCGATGCCCTGGCCGCCCAGAGCGGCGGTGATGGTGTGGGTTTCGTCGGAAAATACCAGGCCGGCGCTGATGTCCAGGTCGGGCACCCGGGCCAGCTTTTGCCAGGACGTCCAACTGAGTAGGGCGCCGGAATGGCTGGGTGGCTGGTAGTGGAGCAGGGTGTGCCGGTGCAGGTCGTCGGGCCGGGTGATGCCCAGGGTCGGGCTGCATGCGGGGATAAAGACGTTATCGAACAGCTTTTCCGACGCCAGCCCGGGCCAGTGGCCGTCGCCGTAGCGGATCGCCATGTCGGCGGCGGCGCCGTCCAGCGCCGTCAGGTCGTGGGATATCTGCAGGTTCAGATTCAGGTGCGGGTGGCGGTCGCGCAACAGGCACACCCAGGGCAGTAGGAAGCGCCCGGCCACTGCCGGGATGGTGGACAGTGTGACGGTCTGGTGGCCCGGATCGTGGCGCAGCCGGGCCACCGTTTCGGCGAGGGTGTCGAACGCTTCGCTGGACGCCGCCAGCAGGGTCTGCCCGGCGCCGGTGAGCACCAGTTGGCGCGGCTTGCGCACGAACAGGGTCAGGCCCAGGTAGTCCTCCAGTTGCCGCAATTGGTGGCTGATGGCGGTGGGGGTGACCGACAGTTCCTCGGCGGCGGCCTTGGCGCTGCGGTGGCGGGCCGCCGCTTCGAAAGCTCGCAGGGCGGATAGGGAGGGCAGTTTGCGGGCGCTCATGGGGTGCCTTATGGATGAGTTATATTTTGCCATTAAGGCAAGAATTCATCGTTTGTCGCCGTATCGAGCCTCCGGTTTCATGGGAAGCCTGTCAAGCAGGAATGAGTTCAGCTCACCTGCCGGCCAACCCCAACCGGAGAGAACGCCATGACCCGCTTACTGCACCTCGACGCCAGCCCCCGCCCCGGACGTTCCGGGATCCACGAGCACGGCTCCCTGAGCCGCCGGCTCAGTCACTACTTTGTCGAGCAATGGAAAGCCGCCTGCCCGGAGGACGGGGTAACGCGCCGCGACCTGGGCGCCCGGCCCCCGTCGCTGTTGACCGTGGACTGGATCGAGGCCGCGTTCACCCCGTCGGAACATCGGCCGTCCGCTATGAACCGGGTGCTGGCGGAAAGCGACCGCCTGGTGGACGAGGTGATTGACGCCGACGTGCTGGTGCTGGGCGTGCCCCTCTACAACTACAGCTATCCGGCGGCGTTCAAGGCCTGGATCGATCAGATCGTGCGTGTGGAGCGCACCATCTATTTTGATCCCGCTAACGTGGACCATCCGGTGGGCCCGCTGCTGAACGATCGGCCACGACACGCGGTGATCCTGTCGTCCCGGGGTGGCCACGGCTTGGGCGCAGGCGGTCCGCTGGCGCACCTGAATCATCTGGAGGCCAGCGTCCGCACCGCTTTGGAACTGATCGGCATTGAGCACTTCCACGAGATTGCCATTGAGTATCAGGAAGAGGGCGGCGAGCGGCTGGATGCGTCGATCCGCGAGGCGCTGGCCGGCGTGGAGCGGCTGGTGAGCCGGTTGCAGCGGGATGATGCCGCCACGCCGCAGGGGATGTGTGCCTGACGCCGGATGCTAAAACCTGCGCGGAGGCGATTGCGGTGTTCCCTGCGGGCAGCGTGCCAGTGTTTAATTTACACTGTAAGCTATTGCCGTCCGGTGTTGTCTTGTTGCCGCCCATGGAGCCTGCCGTTGCCTAAGAAAGCCAAAACCGATCAGGAGATCGCCGCCTTCCGTGAGCGCGTCTGCGAGGTGGCCACGGAACTGTTCGTGGAGCGCGGGCCGGAGAACGTGACCATGCGGCAGATCGCCGCCGGTGTCGGGGTGAGCCCGATGACCCCGTACCGCTATTTCCAGGACAAGGACGAAATTCTCGCTACGGTGCGGGCCGCCGCGCTCAACCGTTTCGCCAGCGCGCTTGAGGCGGGTCTGGCGTTGGGCAGCGACGCCCGTGAGCGGGCCCGGGCCGTCGGCGACGCCTATGTGCGGTTCGCCACTGAGCACCCGGCGGCCTATCAGTTAATGTCGGAAATATCCCAGACCGACGAAAGCCGTTATCCGGAACTGGTGCGCGCCAGCCGCCGCGCCCGCGAGACCATGGTCGGCTATGTGCGCGATATGATCCGCGAGGGGATGATGGACGGCGACGCGGAGCTGATCGGTTACATGTTCTGGTCCACGTTGCACGGCATCGTGGTGTTGGATATGGCCGGCCGTCTGGGCGGCGAGGTGGACGCGGACACGCTGCGCAAGAAAACCATGCGCACGTTGTTGGCCGGAATGGCGGTGTCGCCGCCGCGCCGGGACGAGGAGCCGGCCTCAAAAAGTGACTGAATCGCTCACCGGCGGCTCATAATTGACACCGGCAAAGCTTGATTTTATAAAATATACGTTGTAAATATTTCCCTCCGGATTCGGCCGGCGATACCAGAAAGCGGCGCCGGTATGACCGGATTCGAAAAATTTACACTGTAAATTCGACATGGGCCGGGCGTTGCCGGCTCAACTCTTTACTGATCAGGAAATAGGAATCGCCATGTCTCTGCCCCCGGAAATCGCCAAGCGTCTGCGGCTGCCCGTGATCTGCTCGCCGCTGTTCATTATCTCCAACCCGGAGCTGACCATCGCCCAGTGCAAGGCCGGGGTGGTGGGGTCTTTCCCGTCGTTGAACGCGCGCCCCTTGTCCCAGCTCGATGAGTGGCTGGCACAAATCACCGAGGAACTGGCCGCCTGGGACCGGGACCATCCGGACCAGCTTTCCGCACCGTTCGCGGTGAACCAGATCGTGCATAAAACCAATGATCGTCTGGAGAAAGATCTGGAGCTGTGCGAGAAGTACAAGGTGCCGATGGTGATCACCTCCCTGGGCGCCCGCGAAGAACTGAACCAGGCAGTACACGGCTGGGGCGGTACGGTGATGCACGACATCATTAACAACCGCTTCGCCCGCAAGGCCATCGAGAAAGGGGCGGACGGCCTGATTGCGGTGGCGTCCGGCGCTGGGGGGCATGCCGGCCAGCTTTCACCGTTCGCGCTGATTCAGGAAATACGTCAGTGGTTTGACGGCCCGCTGGCGCTGTCCGGCTCCATTGGTACCGGTTCTTCGGTGCTGGCGGCCCAGGCCATGGGCGCGGATCTGGCTTATATCGGTTCGCTGTTCATCGCCAGTGAGGAGGCCAACGCCGCCGAGGGCTACAAGCAGATGATCGTCGACAGCAATGCCTCGGATATTGTGTACAGCAACCTGTTCACCGGCGTCCACGGTAACTATCTGGCGCCGTCGATCGAGAACGCTGGCCTTGACCCGGCCAACCTGCCCGAGAGCGATCCCTCGGCGATGAATTTCGGCTCCGGCGGCAGTTCCAAAGCCAAGGCCTGGAAAGACATCTGGGGCTGTGGCCAGGGCATCGGCGCGGTGGACGCGGTGCGCCCGGCGGCTAACATCGTCGACCAGCTCGCCGATGAATACCGTGAAGCCCGCGAATCCCTGAACGCCCGGCGGTTTGATGCGTAGCGACGGCCCGGTGAGCAGCGAGCCAACGCTGTATGCCGGTGAGCGGACCCGCACGCATGCGGAATTGGCGCGCCGCGCGGAACGCGCGGCGAGTGGGCTGCGGGCCATGGGGCTCGGTGAGGGCGATAGCGTGGCGCTGTTCCTGCGCAATGATTTCGCGTTCTTCGAGGTGCATTCGGCGGCGTTGCTGGTGGGGGCCTACCCGGTGCCTTTGAACTGGCACGCCACCGCCGAGGAAGCGGCCTATATTCTCGACGATTGCGGTGCCAAAGCCGTGGTGGTGCATCGGGATCTGCTGCCTCAGGTTGAGGCGGTACTGCCGGAAGGTCTGCCGTTGATCACCGTCGGCACGGCGGGCGAAATCGCGCGGGCCTACGGTGTTTCGGAAGTGCCGCCGGCTCCGGCCGGCAGCCACGACTGGGACAACTGGTTGCTTGATTTTGAACCGATTCAAGACCCGGTGCCGTTCAGCCGGGCGGCGGTCATCTATACCTCCGGTACCACCGGTCGGCCCAAGGGCGTCCGGCGTCGCCCCGCCGATCCCAACGCGCCCGCCACCGCGGCCCCGTTCGCCTATGGTTTTGAAGAGCCGGCGCCGATTCGCGTGCTGATGAATGGGCCGATGTACCATTCCGCGCCCAACAGCTATGCGCGCCTGGCACTCAGCGTGGGCGCGGATATCGTGCTGCAGCCGCGCTTCGACGCGGAAGAAATGCTGGCCTTGATCGAGCGGCACCGTATTACCCATATGCACATCGTGCCCACTATGTTCGTGCGCTTGCTGCGGTTGCCTGAGGAGGTGCGGAAGCGCTACGACCTGTCGTCACTGCGTTTCGTGGTGCATGGCGCGGCGCCGTGTCCGCCCCACGTTAAGCAGGCGATGATCCAATGGTGGGGGCCGGTGATCAACGAGTACTACGGTTCCACCGAAAGCGGCCTGGTGGCCTGGCATAACTCCGAAGACGCCTTGCGCAAACCGGGCACCGCCGGTCGCGCGTTGCCCGGTGCCACCTTCAAGGCGTTTAACGAGCAAGGCGAGGAATGCGCGCCCGGCGAAATTGGCGAGCTTTATGTGGCCTGTCATGGCTTGCCCGAGTTCACTTATATCGGGCAAGAGCAAAAGCGCGCCGAAATCGATCGCGATGGTCTGATCACCCTGGGCGACATGGGTTATATCGACGACGAGGGCTTTCTGTTTCTGTGCGACCGCAAGCGCGACATGATCATTTCCGGCGGGGTGAATATTTACCCGGCGGAAATCGAAGCGGCACTGTTGGATCTGGATGGCGTTAAGGACTGCGCCGTATTCGGTATTCCCAGCGACGAGTTCGGCGAATCGATCTGCGCCTATGTGGAGCCGATGCCGGGCGCCCGGCTCGATGCCGATGATCTGCGCACCGGCCTCGGTGCCACTCTCAGTCGCTTCAAAGTGCCGAGGGTGATCGAGTTGTCCGACAGCTTGCCGCGCGAGGATTCCGGGAAAATCTTCAAGCGCAAGCTCCGCGAGCCCTACTGGGCCGACCGCGACCGTCGCATCTAGGACCGTACCGCCGACCGGTGGTCTGGTCGGCGGTACGCGTACCGGTACACTGGTGACAACATGAGCCGTGACTACCGGAGAGGCCGATATGGAGCGCTATAGCGGAGGCTGCCTGTGCGGCGGCGTTCAGTTTGAAGTGCGAGGGCCGTTGTCGCCTATTCAGGTGTGCCATTGTGGTCAGTGTCGCAAGGCCCAAGGCACACCGTTCGCCACCAATACGCCGGTACAAGACGACAACTTTACGTTGCTGACCGGTCAGACTTTGATTCGCGAGTACCAATCCTCTGCGGGGAAGTGGCGTGCTTTCTGCAGCGTCTGTGGTTCGCCGTTGTACAGCCGGAAAAGCGATCTGCCCGGTGTGCTGAGACTGCGCGCCGGACTGTTCAATGAACCGTTGGACGCCCGCCCTGTGTTTCACGCCTACACCGGTTCCAAGACCAATTGGTGGCCGATCCTGGATCGATTACCGCAATACCGTGACAGCGCGACACCATCACAATGAATTCTGAAAGTCAGCGTGCAATCGCTCGCCTTAAGGTGCGGGCGGGCGGTTCGCCGAACCGTGCCCGGTAGGCGCGGGAAAAATTACTGACGTGGCTGTAGCCAACTTCGGCGGCGACCACCTTAACCGGCCGTGCCGAGTGTTCCAGGAGCTGTTGCGCTTTGTCCAGGCGTTCGCCACGGATGAATTCCGCGCAGGTTTTGCCGGTTTCGGTTTTGAATAACTGGTTAAGACGGCTCTCGGAAAGGTTGGCGTTATCGGCCAGAGCGGGTATCGAGTGCGGGCTGCCCAGGTCCTCGCGGATGGTGTCGATCGCATCATGGAGGGCCTGGGCTTCCCAGGGGGCCAGGTCGTTGCTCTCGGTTTGCGGGTCGCAATGGTTTTCCAGCACCTCGGACATAAACAATAGCGCCGCGCCCTCCATTTTCATGCCGCGACAAAGACCATTGGCGTGTACCGCGAACAGGCTCGCGGCGAGTTGGCGCAGGCGGCTGCTGGGCACCAGAGAACGCACCACCAAAGATTCTCCGTAATCGCTCTGAAAAGGAGTCAGTTCGTCAGGCAGCTCGCCGCCCAATTGCTGTCGAAGGGCTTGCAACGTGCAGGCCACGCCGATATGGCGTACTTGCTGGCCTTTCTGTAAATGGAAGCGAGAGCCGGAGATGTCGACGCGAACCAGTAACGCATTGTCCGGGGTGATCGTGTAGCGCTGGCCGTCGGGCAGCTCCATGGTGGATTGGCCCTGAATGTGAAGAATGCTACCAATCCAGGGTTCATGGAAGGACTGTTCGAATTGCAGTACGCAATCCTCGGAAGCACGGTAATCGACCCGAAACAGAATCAGGCCGCTATCCAGGGCCAGACGTTCCATGCGGCCGCGCACCCCGGGCACTTCGAAGATCTCGCCGCCTCCCATGTCCAGATCATGAGTGGGGGCGTCGCCGGGACGGTATTCACCGTTCATTATTCTGTTTCCCCATTGTGTTTTCCCTTCCCCTTGGTCGGGCCCGTTGCGCAGGGGAAATGATAACTTTTCCGAAATTCATAAAACGAAGGCGTGGTGCCGGCGCGATTGCATTGCTACTTTTTGCGGCAATTCACAATTAAAAATACCGCATTGAGGGTGTCATGTCGTGTTTTCGTTTCGGCCCTTGGGGGGCTCCTTTTGTTCAAAAAAAGCGCGTAGGGGTTTTGTCGCTGATGATGCTGGTGCCGGCCGTGGCCTCGGCGGCCACCGGCACGCCCGGCGCCGACGGCTCTGGCAATGATGGCCTGCGCGGTGAGATCGGCGGTGAGGGCGGCGCCGCCTTCGTTAACGGCGATGCGTCCTTGTCGATCGGCGCGGGCGTTGTTCACGCCGGTGGTGTGGGTGGGGAGGGGCGTTCACTGAACCGTTCCTCTGATGGTGTCGAAACCGCCGCGTTCGATCTCGACGGCACGGCGCCGTTGGCCGGTCAGAAAGGCATTACCGCCGGTGACGCCTTCAGCATCACCGTGGATGGCGTCACGGAGAACATCGTCATCGACGGCGGCGATACCCTTATCGATCTCGCCGATAAAATCAACGCCGACTTCAGCAGTTATCAAATCTCCGCCTACGGCACGGCACGCGGTGGCGCCGACTATCTGGTGATCGCCCAGGGCTACGATCTCTTCAACATTGAATTGAACAACAGCATTAGTACGCCACTCACGGCTCTGGGCCTGGACGGCGTGCTGGCGCGGCCGTTCGACCACGGTGGCCACGGCGGCGCGGGCGGCCACGGCGTGGTGCGCCAAGGCGCCGACCGAATCACCAATAACGCCGGCGGGCTGTACGGCGGCGTCGGCGGCGAAGGTGGCTACTCCGACTATTATGCCGCCGGCGAAGGCGGCCGGGGCGGCGACGGCGGTGATGCCTTCCGGGATACGGATGGCGGTGGCACCTTGACCAATGCGTTCAACGGCTACATTCAGGGTGGCGATGGCGGCACCGGTGGCGCCGGGACCAGCTATCAATACCCGGCGCTCGGCGGTGCCGGTGGCGACGGTGGCAGCGGGGTGCGCATGGAGGGCGGCACGCTGGTCAATCGGGGCGACATTCTGGGTGGGACCGGCGGACTCGGCGAGCGGGGCGCCGATGGCGGTGCCGCCGGTGACGCGGTCTGGATTGAAAACGCGGTGTCCGTGCGCCAGCTCGAAGGCGGACTGTATGGCGGCTGGGGCGGTGACAGCGCCGGTTCCGGTGGGGACGGCTCCGATGGCGGCGTCGGCCTGCGTCTTACCGGGAGCGCCGGCAGTGTCGAGATCCTCGGTGGCGAGGTGGTCGGCGGTCGAGGCGGCGATGGCGCCCAGAGCGGCGATGGCGGCGCCGGCATCGTCATGGCCGGCGGCGATTTGCTGATCGCGAACGGCGCGGAGGTGGAAGGCGGCGACAGCGGCTTTGTCGGCTTCGGCATGGTGGCGGAAGGCGGGGTCGGCGTCCGCGGCACGGATCTGGACGTCACCCTGGGTGGCACCGTGCAGGGGGGCACCCGCAGCGATGGCAGCAACCGCGTCGCCGCCATCCATTTTACCGGGGGGGACAATCGGCTGACTTTGCTCGACGGGTTCGAGCAGCGCGGCGGCGTGCTGGCGGACGGCGGTAGCGATGTGCTGGCCTTGGGCGGCGCCGATGACGGTGCCTTCGACCTGAACGACATCGGCACCGCGTTCCAGGGGTTCGACGGGTTCGCCAAGCGCGGTGCGTCCACCTGGACGCTGTCCGGCAGTGGCACCCAAAACTGGCTGATCGAGGGCGGGACCCTGGCTGGGGACACCGGAGCCTTGCAGGGGGATGTGGTTAACCAGGGGGTGCTGCGTTTCGACCAGAACACGGACGGCGCCTACAACGGCACTGTCAGTGGTGCCGGGGTGCTGGAGAAGACCGGCACCGGCGTGCTCACCTTGAGCGGGATTAACAGCCACTCCGGCGGCACCCTGGTGCGCGGCGGCGGTGTTTCGGTGGCCACGCAAGCGGCTCTGGGCAGCGCTGCTCTGGGGCTTGATGGCGGCGCTCTGATCGTCACCGGCACCGGTTTCACCGACACCGCCCGCCAATTGCAACTGGGCGCCGGCGGTGGCGCCTTGGACGTGGCTGAAGCCGGCCATACCCTGACCTGGAACGGCGCCTTGCTGGGCACCGGGGCGTTCGAGAAAACCGGCGCCGGCGCGCTGCTGCTCACTGGCGCGAATTCCTTCAGTGGGGGGCTGACCGTGAGCGGCGGCACCCTTACCGGTGCCGTGGCCAGCCTGGGCGGCGGTGACATTGTTAACAACGCCACTCTGGTCATTGATCAGGCCACCGACGCCGTCTTTGCTGGCCGGCTTGGAGGCACCGGGGACATGCGTAAGACTGGCAATGGCTGGCTGGTGCTGGCCAGCGACGGCGCCGGCTTCACCGGTGACACTCTGGTCGAGCAAGGCGGCTTGTCGGTAAACGCGGACTGGTCGACCAGTGCCTTTACCGTCGCCTCCGGCGGCAACTTGGGCGGCGATGGCCGGGTAGGCGACACCGTGATTGCTTCCGGTGCCACGCTGGCGGCCGGTAATTCCATCGGCACGCTCACCGTGGCCGGCGATCTGACTCTGGCGTCGGGCTCCAGGCTGGCGGTGGAGGTGGACCCGGCGGGGCATGACAGTGACAAGATCGAGGTGACCGGTCAGGCCAGCCTTGCCGGCTCGGTGATGCATGTGGGTAATAACGGTCACTACAGGCCGTTAAGCGAATACACGTTTTTGAGCGCCGATGGGGGGATCCTCGGCCAGTTTGACGCGGTGTCTTCGGGCTACGCGTTTCTTAATCCGGAGTTGTTGTACGGCAGCAACGACGTGACGCTGCGGTTGCTGCGCAATGACGTGGCGTTCGCCAGTCTGGCGGAAACCGAGAACCAGCATTCGGTGGCGGCCGGGGTGGAAACCCTGAACAGCGGCGATGCCGCCTATCGGACCGTGCTGACCGCCAACCCGGCCGACGTAACGGGCCTGTTTTCGCAGCTCAGCGGCGACAGCCTGTTGGCGGGCCTGAGTACCGGTATCCAGGCGCAGCAGGGTTTCTCCGACACGCTGCGCCAGCGCGGCGGCGCCTTGGGTGGCGGTTCGCGGGCCGGCCTGGATCGCCGCCTGTCCTTGGGCCTGCAGTCGTTGGCGGCACCCGCCGATCCGGCGGCCTCGACGGTGGCGCCGGCGCAACTGACTCCGGATCGGGCGCGCGGGGAGCCCGCCGCCGGTGCCGGTGGGGTCTGGGTGCAATCCGGGGCGGTTCGTTTCGAGGAAGACAATGATCCGGCCACCGGCAACGCGGCCTATACCTTTCGTGGCCGGCAGGTGGCCTTGGGGCTGGACCACCGCTGGGAAAACTGGATGCTGGGCGCCGCCGTAGGGCGTACCGATGGCGAGATCGATTACCGCCACCGGGACGCGCAGGCGGATCTGTCCGCCTGGTTCACCGGTCTGTATGGCCGTTGGCAGGGCAATGGGCCCTGGTATCTGCGCGGTGATCTGAGCTACGGCCGTGGTGAAGTGGACCAGACCCGCTTTCTAAGCGGTGTGGCGGCGAACACGGAAATTGATCACACCACCTGGCGGGCGGGCTTGGAAAGCGGTTTGGAATTGAGCGAAGGGCCGGTCACGTTGCGACCCTATGCCCGTGTGGCCTGGAATCGTCTGGCCCGTGACGACTTCAATGAGTCCGGCGCCGGCTCTTTGGGACTGGTCGTCGATGACACCGTGTTCCGCCTCGGCGAAGCGGCCCTGGGCCTGGACGGCGCCCGGGATTTCAGCCTGCTCGGGCGTCCCGCCCGGGTGCTGGCCGGGGTGGCCCTGGAGCATGGTTTCGGCGATCGCCGCGCGCAGCAGGACGCGGCCTTTGTCGGCACCACCAACACCTTCCGGGTCTATGGTGCGGACCGTAATCGCGCACAACTCGCGGCCCACCTGGGCGGCGAGATCCATCTGACGCCCGATTTCTCCCTGTGGGCCGGCTACCGGGGCCGCTTTGGCGGCGATTCGCAAACCCAAGGCGGTCTGGTCAGCGCCAATCTGGCCTGGTAGAAGCGCGGCGCCGGCGAGTGTCGGCGGGGGTTATATATTTGGCCCGCCGCCGCCGGACGTTTATGATATGCCCCCCTTCCTTCCCGCGTGTCTCTGCAGGAGCGGCATATCATGTTTACAGGCATCATCGAAGCCCAGGGCCATGTGGCGGCGCTGACCCCTAGTGGCGGTGACGTGACCTTGCGTCTTCACAGCGCTGAACTGGACTTCGGTGACGTGAAGCTGGGTGACTCCATTGCCGTCAACGGGGTATGCCTGACGGTCACCGGCCTGGCCGATGGTGACACTTTCAGCGCCGATGTCTCCGGTGAAACCCTGTCGTTGACCTCCCTGAAGCAGCTCAAAAGCGGCAGCCGGGTAAACCTGGAGAAGGCGATGACGCCCTCCACGCGCATGGGCGGGCACCTGGTGAGCGGCCATGTGGACGGTCTCGGCACAGTGAAAGCCATGACCCCGGACGCTCGCTCGGTGCGTATCGACATCGAGGCGCCGGCGGAGCTGGCCCGCTACATCGCCCAGAAGGGCTCCATCACCGTGGACGGCATCAGCCTGACGGTGAACAGCGTGGACGGCGCGGTGTTCTCCCTGAACATTATTCCCCATACCCAGGACGTCACCACTATCCAGGATTGGAAACCGGGGACGCCAGTGAACCTGGAAGTTGATATCATTGCGCGCTACCTGGAACGGCTGCTGCTCGGTGAACGCGCCGCCCAGCCTGGTTCGGAAGGTCTTTCCATGTCGTTTCTGGCCGAACACGGGTTTATAAAATAACGCTGGCACGCACCACGCAAGCACGCACCAGGCTTTCCGGCGTGTCAGCGTGTTGCGTGTCGGCCTGAAGGCAAAACTTATGCAACTGAACAGCATTGAAGAACTGATCGAGGACATCCGTCAGGGCAAGATGGTGATCCTGATGGACGACGAGGACCGGGAGAACGAAGGTGACCTGGTGATGGCCGCCGAGCACATTACCCCCGAAGCGATCAACTTCATGGCGCGCTTCGGGCGCGGCCTGATCTGCATGCCGATGTCCAAGGAGCGTTGCGAACAGTTGGATTTGCCGCTGATGGTGCGCTCCAACGGCAGTGGCTTCGGTACCAAGTTCACGGTTTCCATTGAGGCTCGCGACGGCGTGACCACCGGTATTTCCGCCGCCGACCGGGCGCGCACCGTGCAGGCGGCCGTCGCCAAGCACGCCCAGGCGTCGGATATCGTGCAGCCAGGGCATATTTTTCCGCTGATGGCGGAGCCGGGTGGCGTGCTGCGCCGCGCCGGGCACACCGAGGCGTCCTGCGATCTGGCGGTGATGGCCGGTTGCGAGGCGGCCGGGGTGATCTGCGAAGTGATGAACGAGGACGGCTCCATGGCCCGCCGCCCCGACCTGGAAGGGTTCGCTGAGGAGCACGGCATTAAAATCGGCACCATCGCCGACTTGATTCAATATCGTGCGCTCAACGAGCAGACCATCGAGCCGGTGTCCGAGCACCCGCTGGACACCTGGTACGGTGAATTCCGGCTGGTGGCGTTCCGTGACACCGTGGACGGTCACCTGCACACCGCTCTGGTCAAAGGTGAGATCAGCGAGGATAAAGAAGTCACGGTGCGGGTGCATCAGGTGGACCCGCTGCGCGATCTGATGAGCGCCAAGCTCAATGGCCGCACCGGCTGGAACATGCACCGGGTGCTGGAAGCGGTGGCCGAGGCGGAAACCGGAGTGGTGATTATCCTCGGACAAGACGAGGATTCCGAACCCACCCTGGACCGTTTGCAGGCGTTTTTCGACGGCACCTCCAACAAGCCCAAGGGTGAGTCGCGTACCTACCGCAATATCGGTACCGGCTCACAGATTCTTAAGGCCCTGGGGGTGCGCAAGATGCGCTTGCTCAGCTCGCCGATGAAATTCAACGCGCTGTCCGGCTTCGATCTGGAAATCGTCGAATACGTGGAAGCGGACGGCTAAGGCGCCGTCCCCCGACTGGAAACAGGGAAAAAGACATGCACGATATTAAAACCTTCGAAGGCACTCTGAACAATGTGGGCGGTCGTTACGCCTTGGTAGTGGCGCGTTTCAACAGCTTCGTGGTGGAAGCGCTGCTGTCCGGCGCGGTGGATACACTGGTGCGGCACGGTGTGGCCCGCGACGATATCGAGATTATTCGCGTGCCCGGTGCCTGGGAGCTGCCGGTGGCGGTGAAGAAAATTCTGGAAAAGCGTGACTACGACGCGGTGATCGCGTTGGGCGCGGTGATCCGCGGCGGGACCGCGCACTTCGAGTATGTGGCCGGTGAGGCCGCCAAGGGCATCGCCGCGGTTCAGAACGACACCGGCGTGCCGGTGGCCTTCGGGGTGCTGACCGTGGAATCCATTGAGCAGGCGATTGAGCGCAGCGGTACCAAGGCCGGTAATAAAGGCGCCGAAGCTGCTATGTCCGCTTTGGAAATGGTTTCTCTGTTCAAGGCGCTTTGATGACCGCGACCCCGTCCGCTCCGTCCTCCCCCGCCGCGCGCCGTAAGGCGCGCCGCTACGCCCTGCAGGCGCTGTATCAATGGCAGCTTGCCGGCAGCGCGCTGGGCGATATCGAGGCCCAATTCCTGGCCGCCAATGACATGCAGAAGGTGGACCGCACCTACTTCCACGATCTGCTGCACGGCGTGCCTGCTCAGGTGACTGGCCTGGACGAAGCGCTGCGGCCTTTTCTGGATCGCCGCGTGGAGGAGCTGTCCCAGGTCGAAAAAGCCTTGCTGCGGATCGGCGCCTTCGAACTGAAAGAGCGCCTGGACGTGCCCTACCGGGTGGTGATTAACGAAGGTATTGAGCTCGCCAAGGTGTTTGGCGCCGACGATTCTTTCAAGTACGTTAACGGCGTATTGGACAAGTTGGCGCGCCGGCTGCGGTCCGCCGAAACCGCCCACCGCCCGGCCACGCCGAGGCCGGCGCCGGACGGCGACGACGAACCGGAAAAGGACTGATCGCACCGGCGTGTCAGGCCGTCCTGGCGGCAGAAGCAGTCGGGCAAGAAGGGGGCGCGGGGTATGGACGAATTCGCTCTGATTGAACGCTACTTCCGCCGCCCGGATTATCCGCCGGGCGCCAGCGTGGTTCTGGGCCCCGGCGATGACGCCGCGCTGCTGGCCCCGCCCGACGGCGAACAGTTGGTGATGACCCTGGACACCAGTCTGGCCGGACACCACTTCCCCGAAGACCTGCCCGCCGCCGATGTGGGCCACCGCTGCCTGGCGGTGAACCTGTCCGATCTCTATGCCATGGGCGCCCGCCCGCTCTGGTTCCTGTTGTCCGTAACATTGCCGGACGCCGATGAGGCCTGGCTGGCCGGTTTTGCCCAGGGGATGTTCGATCTGGCTGACCGGGCCGGTATTGATTTGATTGGCGGTGACGTAACCCGTGGGCCGCTAAGCGTGAGTATTCAGGCCACTGGCGCGGTGGCGCCGGGCCGGGCGGTGCGCCGTGACGGCGCAACGCCCGGTCAGCGGCTGGCGGTGGGGGGCATCCCCGGCCAGGGCGGGTTGGGGCTGCGTCATTGGCAGGCGGGAGAGCGCACTTCAGTGAGCGCGCGCCACCTGGCGCGTCCGGCCTTTCCTCTGGAGCTTGGGCAAGCTTTGGTCGGTCGGGCGGGGGCGGCGATCGATGTGTCGGACGGCTTGTTGCAGGACCTGGGGCACATACTCGAAGCCAGCGGCGGTCTGGGCGCGGAACTGGACTTGGCGGCCCTGCCGGTGAACGAGGAACTGGCGGCGCTGAAAGACGATGACCGCTATAGGCTGCAGCTTAGTGGCGGCGATGATTATTGTCTTTTGTTTACCTGGCCCTGTGAGGCTCCTCTGCCGGCGGGCACCCGTGATATCGGTATAATCACCGCAACCGGGACGGTCTCACTGCGTTACCCGGACGGCCGCACCGAGCCGGCGCGGCCCGGCGGCTGGCGGCACTTCTAGGCCGGTTGTCGCAGCGGGGCCGCTCAAGCGCGGTGCGGCAGGGCGTCATGCAGCCGCTTCAGGCGTTGCGTGATGCTCGTTTCGATGCCGGCGGCGTCCAGGCCGTGTTCGGCGAGCAAGGCGTCCCGCTTGCCGTGGTGGATAAAGTGATCCGGCAGGCCCAGGTTGAGCACCGGCATCACCAGCCCTTCGTCCATCAGTAGTTCATTCACCGCTGAACCGGCGCCCCCCATGCGTTGATGATCCTCCAGGGTCACCAGCAGTTGGTGGCGACCGGCGGCGTCGAGTACCGCTTCCCGATCCAGGGGCTTCACCCAGCGCATGTCGATGACCGTGGCATCAAGCTTCTCGGCCGCTTCCAGCGCGGCGGGCACCAGCGCCCCGAAGGCAAGCAGGGCGGCCTCGCCCTTGCCCTGGCGCAGGGTGCGGCTTTCGCCAACCGGCAAGGTGGTCATGGTCTCTTCAATATTGGCGCCGGGGCCGGTGCCGCGCGGGTAGCGAACCGCCGCCGGGCCGTTGTGCAGCCAAGCGGTGTAGAGCAACTGGCGGCATTCGTTTTCGTCGGACGGCGCGGCGACGATCATATTGGGCACCGTGCGCAGATAGGCCAGATCAAAGACGCCGCCGTGGGTGGCGCCGTCCTCGCCGACCAGCCCGGCGCGGTCGATGCCGAAGGTCACATCCAGGTTTTGCAGGGCCACATCGTGGATCAGTTGGTCGTAGGCGCGCTGCAGGAAGGTAGAGTAGATCGCCACCACCGGCTTGCGGTTCTCGCAGGCCATGCCGCCGGCCAGCGTCAGGGCGTGCTGTTCACAGATCGCCACATCGTGGTAGCGCTCCGGGAAGCGACGGGCGAAATCCACCATCCCGGACCCTTCGCACATGGCCGGGGTAATACCGATCAGGCGCGGGTCCTGTTCCGCCAGGTCACACAGCCATTGGCCGAACACTTCCTGGTACTTTGGTTGGTGCTTGGGGCTCTTCGGCTTCGCCGGTTTGGCTACTTCCACCTTGGGCTTGGGTTCGATCTTGTTGATTGCGTGATAGCCCACCGGGTCCGCTTCCGCCGGGCCGAAGCCCTTCCCTTTGGTGGTATAGACGTGCAACAACTGCGGCCCTTCCAGGTCGCGCATGGTCTCCAGGGTGGCGGTCAGTTCATCGATGTCGTGGCCGTCGATGGGGCCGATGTAGTTGAAGCCGATCGCCTCGAACAGCATGTCCGGGCTGACCATGTTCTTCATGCTCTCTTCGGTGCGACGCACGAAATCCCAGGCCGCCGGCATCGCCGAGAGCACTTTTTTGCCGCCTTCGCGCAAGGCGATGTAGGTCTTGGATGACCAAATGCGCGCGAAGTAGTTGGCCAGCCCGCCCACGTTGTGGCCGATCGACATGGTGTTGTCGTTGAGAATCACCAGCAGATTGGCACGGGTATGGGCGGCGTGGCTCATCGCCTCGAACGCCTGGCCGGCGGTCATCGCGCCGTCGCCGATCACCGCCACGGTGCGGCGCTTGTCGCCGGCCTGCTCGGCGCCCAGCGCCATGCCCAGGGCGGCGCTGATCGAGGTGGAAGAGTGGCCCACCCCGAAAGTGTCGTACTCCGATTCGCTGCGTTTCGGAAAGCCGGACAAACCGTGTTGCTGGCGCACGGTAAGAATCTCGTTGCGGCGTCCGGTAAGGATCTTGTGCGGGTAGCACTGGTGGCCCACGTCCCACACCAGCCGGTCGTAGGGGGTGTCGAACAGGTAGTGCAGGGCCACGGTGAGTTCAACCACGCCCAGGCCGGCGCCGAAGTGTCCACCGGCGCGGCCCACCGAATAAAGCAGATAGGCGCGCAGTTCGTCGACCATCTGCTTGAGGTCCGCTTCGGGCAGTCGGCGCAGATCCTCCGGCGCGCCGATGCGGTCCAGCAGGGGCGTGTGGGGGCGGGTCAACGGAATGTCGGTAAAAGTCTTTTGCATTGATAGGGAGCCTGAATCAGTCGGCGTCGGCTTGGCAAGGGGGCCATTATAGCGGGCCGGAGGGGCCGTCGTCAGTGATTGCGCGGTGAGAACAGGCCCTAGTGGGACCGCTGCACGATATAATCCGCCAACTGTTGCAGCGGGCCGGCGGCGTCGCCGTGCCCGGCGAGGGCGGTGCGGGCCTGTTGGCAAAGCGCTTGGGCCCGCTCGCGGCTGGCTTGCAGGCCGAGCAGGGCGGGGAAGGTGCTTTTACCGTGCTTCTCGTCGGATTTGCTGGGTTTGCCGAGCTGTTCGGTGTCCATGGTTACGTCAAGAATGTCGTCTTGAATCTGGAAGGCCAGGCCGATGGCGTCGCCATAGGCACTCAAGTCGCGTTCCAGAGCCGGCTCGGGACGGCCGGCGGCCAGATAGCCGAGGGTCAGGCTGGCGGTGATCAGACGGCCGGTCTTGAGGTAGTGCATCCGTTCCAATGCCGCCAGATCCTGGAGCTGTCCATGGGCGGTCATGTCCTGCATTTGCCCGGCGGCCATGCCGGCGCCGCCGGCCGCCTGGCACAGCGCGCGGACCATGCTCACGCGGTCGCCGTCCGGATAGTTTCCGGCGCGGCTGAGCAACTCGAAGGCAAAGGTGTGCAGGGTGTCGCCGGCAAGAATCGCGGTGGCCTCGTCGAATGCGCGGTGACAGGTGGGCTGGCCGCGGCGCAGGTCGTCGTCGTCCATCGCCGGCAGGTCGTCGTGAACGAGGGAATAGGCGTGGATCAGCTCCACCGCCACCGCCGGCACGTCCGCTTGTTCCAGGCTGCCGCCGGCGAGTCGGCAGGCGGCGTAGACCAGCATCGGCCGGATTCGCTTGCCGCCGGCCAGGGCGGCGTAGCGCATCGCTTCGGCGAGGCGCGGGGCGTCGCTGTCTTCCGGGCGAGGCAGGCAGTCGCGCAGGGCCTGGTCGAGCCGCTCGCGAACGGTGGCGTTGAGCGGGTCCAGGGCGTTCAGGTTACTGGTCATCGCGGCCTTCAAAAGGCGCCGGTTCGGCTTGCGGGTCCTGTTCCAGAAGAATCCGCACTTTCTGTTCCGCCTGGCTCAGTGCCTGCTGACATTCGCGGGTCAGTTTGACGCCTTGCTCGAAGGCTTGCAGGGATTCTTCCAGAGTCAGCTCGCCGGATTCCATCCGTTCCACCAGGGCTTCCAGGCTGTCCAGGGCTTCTTCCAGTTGCGGGCTCTTTTTTGCCATGTATGCAATAACCTCTGGTGACCTCGTCGGTGTGGCCGGCGCAACATACTGCAGCGCCGTCGGAGGGTCAATTAGGCCGACGGCGCCGGGGTGGGTTCAGGCGCCCGGTCGGCCGTCGTATTTCTTCGCGCCCAGGCCGGTGTCGTACCAGTGCGCCCGGTCGGCGTAGAAAACATGGTCATTGGGATCGAGATCAGGGGCCTGGTCGAGGCCTCCGGCGGGAACCACCACGCCGCTGCCATCGGCTCTCTCATGAGCCAGCATGCTGCCGCATTGTGTGCAAAAGGCGCGCGCGAACGTCTTTGCACCGGGCAGGTCGAAACGACGTACCTGGTGTTCGCCGCTGAGCCATTCCAGGCTGTCGGCCGCGGCGATCAGATTGGCGGCGTGGGCGGTGCCGCTGAAGCGCTGGCAGCGTGAACAGTGGCAAAGATGAAACTGGTGAAAGGGGCCTGTGATCCGGTAGCGGACCTGGCCGCACAGACAACCGCCTTCGTAGCTGGTCATCGGCAAGACTCCTGACTTTGGAGGTGTGTGAGTGCTTGCAAACGGCGAATGGCCGTAATGAGCAGGCTTGGTTGATTCCAAAAGGGTCTAAACATGCCCTTCCGCCGCTTTGGGCGGCATCCTATAGTGAAATGCCCGCCGGGTCCTCGCAAGCGGCTTCTTCCTCTGATCTCCTTAATCTATGGCGTTTCGCTTGCGGAGCCGGCGGGGCTCTTGTTTGTGCCCTCAATGACGCAGCCACCCCCGTGCTAGAATCCGCGCCCATGAAACGGATACTTGCTCCCATGGAGGGCCTGGCGGACTTCTGGGTGCGCCGGGCGCTCACCGATATCGGCACCTACGACTGGTGTGTCAGCGAGTTTGTGCGCGTGAGCGGCGAGCTGTTGCCGCCCCGCGTCTTTTATCGCTGGTGCCCGGAACTGCACGATGGCGCCCGTACCCGCTCCGGTACCCCGGTGCACTTGCAACTGTTGGGCTCCGACCCGGCCTGCATGGCGGATAATGCCGCCGTGGCGGTATCGCTGGGAGCGCCGGCCATTGATATTAATTTCGGTTGCCCGGCGAAAATCGTCAATCGCCATGGTGGCGGAGCGATATTGCTCGACGAACCGGACCGCGTGCACGCGGTAACGCGTGCGGTGCGTGCGACGGTGCCCGATCACATACCGGTGTCGGTAAAGATGCGGCTCGGCAATGAAGACATGGCCCTGGCGCTGGACAACGCGGTGGCGGTGGAAGAAGCCGGTGCCGCCTGGCTTACCGTCCACGGCCGTACTAAGCGGCAAGGCTATCGCCCACCGGCGTATTGGGACCGGATTGGCGCTATCCGGGAGCGGGTGGCGTTACCGGTAATTGCCAATGGCGAGATATGGACCGCCGAAGACGCGCGCCGCTGCCAGGCGGAAAGCGGTTGTCAGGATCTGATGCTGGGCCGGGGAGCGGTCGCCAACCCGTTATTGGCCCGGGAAGTGGCGGGTGGGCCGTGCGGACAATGGCCTGAAGTGCTGGCGGTATTGCGTGGCTTTGGCGCGGAGATTGTCGGTACCGGCAGCGAGGCGCAGTTGTGCGGCAGGATCAAGCAGTGGCTGAGTTACAGCCGCCGGCGCTGGCCCCAGGCCGGCCCCGTTATGGAGTCGGTGAAGCGGCAAACCCGGCTCGCGGACCTGCGTGCCCTGCTGGATCGTGCCGCGGCGCACCCAGAGGGAAACGATTTTGACTCTGTTGTATCTTTTTAGGTGGAAACCTGCCGTTTTCTCGCCCTTTGAATCGCTTTTTTTTCCTTGCTCCGGCCTTGTTCGTTCCCCGTTCAAGCTTCGTGTTTTGTGGGGCGGGTCCCATTATCCGTGCCTTGCGGGCGTGGGGTCCGTCCCTTGCGTGTATGTTTTCATTTTTTTGGGGGGTGCTTTAACCCTTTTTCCGGTGCCGACACCGGCATGGAGCGTGTTATCTCTGTCACAGGGTTTTATTAAAAGCGCATGGCAGGAGAAAGGGCATGTACGAGGTCCACGCTTTCGTTGCTTACGGTGAGGCCACCGATCAGCAAGCGCCGGAATACGACGCCGGAGAACGTTACGCTCTGATTGTGTTATGCCGCCAACCGCGTTACAGCTTCCACGATTATGCCCGTGTGGAGCGCATCGCTCGCCGTTTCGGCTGGGACGATCTGGAAGTGTCCCACTGTGGGGTGCTGCAGCCGGAACGACTCAACGGTAACCTGTCTGATTTACAGGACAGTTTTATCGAGGCTCTGGAGCAAGGCGGCACCGTGTTGCCGTTCCGCGACTGGCTGAGCCGCGCTCTTTACGTGCAATGAATCCCCGCCTTCGGCGTCCGCCCCTCCCTTCGACTAAAGTCATACTGTGGCTGAACAAGCCTTTGTTTACTCTTGAGCAAGCTGGCCCGTGCCAACGCGGGTCCCGTGTTTGTCAGTGCGCAAAGGGGTAAACCAATGAGAGAAGAAAACGCCCGTGCCTACTGGGCCGCTAATCTCAAGCTAATTTTCACCTATCTCATCATCTGGTTCGTAGTGTCTTACGGCTGCGGCATTTTGTTTGTCGATGTGCTCAATAACATTCAGTTCTTCGGCTTCAAGCTGGGTTTCTGGTTTGCACAGCAGGGTTCTATTTACGTGTTCCTGGTTCTGATTTGGATGTATGCGTTCACCATGAACAAGCTGGATCGCAAATTCGACGTCCACGAAGAGTGAGCGCCGCGACAATAACAAAGAGGACCAAGTGATGGATGTTCAATTACTAACGTATATTTTCGTCGGCGCCTCCTTCGCGCTCTATATCGGGATCGCGATATGGTCGAGGGCGTCGTCCACGAAAGATTTCTATGTCGCCGGCGGTGGTGTCTCACCGATCGCTAACGGCGCGGCCACCGCAGCGGATTGGATGTCCGCGGCATCGTTTATCTCGATGGCGGGTATCATCGCCTTCGCCGGCTACGACGCTTCGGTGTATCTAATGGGCTGGACCGGCGGCTATGTGTTGCTCGCCATGTTACTGGCCCCCTACCTGAGAAAGTTCGGTAAATTTACCGTCCCGGATTTTATTGGCGACCGTTACTATTCCAACGTAGCGCGCACCGTCGCGGTAGTCTGCGTGATCTTCATATCGTTTACCTATGTGGCCGGCCAGATGCGCGGCGTGGGTATTGTGTTCGCGCGCTTCCTGGAAGTGGACGTGAACCTGGGCGTGGTGATTGGCATGGCGATTGTGTTCTTCTACGCCGTTCTCGGTGGTATGAAGGGCATCACCTATACGCAGGTGGCCCAGTACTGCGTATTGATTTTCGCCTTCCTGGTGCCAGCGGTGTTCCTGTCTATTTTGATGACCGGTCATGTTCTGCCGCAAACCGGGTTTGGTGCCACCGTGCTTGATGCGGCCGGTAACGACACCGGGGTTTACCTGCTGGAACGATTGGATGGCGTTGTTCAGGACCTCGGGTTCGGGGCTTATACCGAAGGCCAGAAAGAAACCATTGATGTGTTCTTTATCGCCGCCGCGCTGATGTGCGGGACGGCGGGTCTGCCCCACGTGATCGTGCGCTTCTTTACCGTGCCCACGGTACGTGACGCGCGTATCAGCGCCGGCTGGGCGTTGCTGTTCATTGCCTTGCTGTACACCACCGCCCCGGCGGTAGGGGCGTTCGCCCGTACCAATCTGATCGAAACCGTGAACGAAACCCAGTACGAAGAGCTGCCGGGGTGGTTCTATAACTGGGAAAATTCCGGGTTGATCGGCTGGATGGACAAGAACGACGATGGCCTGGTTCAAATGCGCGCGGGCGCGCCGTTTAAAGGTAAGCCCGAGTTCGCCGGCGATCGTGATGAAGTGACCGGCACCCATGGGGAGCGGGTGATCACCAATGCAGCCACCGACAATGAGGCGGAAGTGTACATCGACCGCGATATCATTGTGTTGGCCAACCCGGAGATCGGTAATCTGCCGGCCTGGGTGATTGCTCTGGTGGCCGCAGGCGGTGTGGCCGCGGCGTTGTCAACGGCGGCGGGCTTGCTGCTGGTGATTTCGTCGGCGGTCTCTCATGACTTGCTGAAGAAAACGTTGAAACCCGATATTAATGAAAAGCAGGAGCTGCTGGCGGCACGTTTGGCCGCGGTGGTGGCGATTCTGATCGCGGGTTACTTCGGGATTAATCCACCGGGCTTCGTGGCGCAGGTGGTGGCGTTCGCCTTCGGTCTTGCCGCGGCCAGCTTCTTCCCGGTAATCCTGATGGGCATTTTCTACAAGCGTATGAACAAAGAGGGCGCGATTGCCGGCATGGCCGTGGGCCTGGCCTTCACCTTCGCCTATATCGTGTACTTTAAGTTCGTGTCTCCGGAACTGAACACCTCCGAGAACTGGTTGTTCGGTGTCTCGCCCGAGGGCATTGGTACCGTAGGTATGATCCTCAACTTTATCGTCGCGTTCGCGGTATCCCGTGTTACCGCGCCGCCGCCGGAGCATATCCAGCATATTGTTGAAGATATCCGTGTGCCCCGTGGCGCCGGTGGAGCCTCGGATCACTAACAGCGCCACTGCAAACGGAGTAAGCTGAATATCGGGGTCGCGCGATAGCGCGGCCCCGATTTCCGTTCAGGACCTGGCTATGTTTGACGTTGATTTTTCGCAACTGCCGTTTTCATTGCTGGACGACGAGCATCGCATCCGTCTCGAGAGCGCCATGGAAATGGCCTATTTCGAAACCGGCACGGTGATTATCGAAGCGCGCCATCCGGCGCAATTTGTTTATTTTGTTCATAAAGGCGCGGTGCTGGAACAAGACCCGACGTTACCCGCTGAGTCGGGGCGGTTGGGTGTTTACAGTGCCGGTGACTTGTTCGGTGCGCTCAGCGTCCTTAATGGCCGTAGTCGTTATCGATTTATTACTGAAGAAGAAACACTGTGCTATTTGATTCCCGCGGATTTGTTCCAGGCGCTCTGCGGGAACCAGAAAGAATTTGACGATTACTTCCACCAGCGGTTGGCCAGTAAAAACCAATTACTGGCCGAACGCCGTGAAGGTGGTGTCACCATGGCGGGCTTTATGCTTGCCAAAGTGCACCAGTGCATGCGTCAGCCTCTCGTATTGGACAGCGGCGGCACCATCGCGCAGGCGGTGGCGGCGCTCAATGAGCGCAGCGGTGACAGTCTGCTGGTGGAGCGCGACGGGCGGGTTGGTGTGATTACCAAAACCGATCTGTTGCGTGGTTTGGTGGATGACGGTCTGACCCCGGCTTCCCCGGCCCTGGCGCTGGCTAGTTTCAAGCTGGTGGCGGTGCCGCCGGACCAGTTTCTGTTCGCCGCTCTGGTGAGCATGACGCGCCATGAGGTGGAGCGGGTGGTGGTCATGGGAGGGCGCCGCCCGGTTGGTGTCGTCGAGCTTACCGATGTGCTTAGTTTTTTCTCCAGCCGCTCCTATGTGGTGGGTCTGGAAGTGGAGAAAGCCGACAATCTGGAGGCGCTGGCGTTGGCCAGCGCGCGGTTGCCGGAGCTGATCCGGGCGCTGATGGCGCAGGGTGTCAAGATGCGTTTCGCGATGGATCTGCTGGCGGCGCTGAACGGCCGGATTATCAGCAAAGCGTTCCAGTTCGTAGTGCCGGAAAGCGAGCAGGAACAAGGTTGCCTGCTGGTCCTGGGCAGTGAAGGTCGTGGTGAGCAGATTCTCAAAACCGACCAGGATAATGCCCTGATCATTGATGATGCTCGGCATTGGCCGGACCATGGTGAGCATATGCGCCGTTTTACTGAAACGCTGCTCCGGTTGGGCTACCCGCGCTGTCCGGGCAACATTATGGTTTCCAACCCGGAGTGGGTGGGTAGCGTCACTGAATGGAAGGCGCGAGTCGGGCGCTGGGCCCGGCAGGGCGATGACGCGTCGATGATGAAATTGGCCATTTTGCTGGACGCACACCCGGCGGCGGGCCGCACCGAGTTGGTGGACGTGTTGCGCCAGGATCTCTTTCGGGTATGCAGTCATAACGATCTTCTGTTGTCACGTTTTGCCCGTCCATTACTGAAGTTCTCCACGCCTCTGAATTGGTTCGGCGCTTTAAAAAAACCGCAGCAGGGCATCGATATAAAAAAGGGCGGCCTGTTCCCGGTGGTGCAGGGCGTACGCGCCCTGACGTTGCGGCACCGCATCGGCGATACCGGCACCTTCGCGCGCCTGGATAGGCTGGCGGAGGCGGGCCACCTGGAAGCCGGCTTTGCCGAGGAGCTGGGCGAATCCATGGCGTTGTTCGCGGAGCTCCGCCTCAAGCAGCAGTTGGCGCGCCTGGAAGGCAGCGATGAGGGCGAAAAAAACAATAATCAGTTGCTGGTACAAACGCTGTCGCCGCTGGAGCGGGATTTGTTGCGTGAGTCCCTGCAGGTGGTAAATGAATTCAAGAAGCGCCTGTCGCGGTGGTTTCATCTGGAGTATGCGTGATGTTGAAGCGTCTGGTGCAACGGCGGCGACACGGTAAGGGGCCCTATGGGCACCTGTTCGCGGCGCCGCATGGCGATGAAGTGATGGCGTTGGATTGCGAAACCACCGGGCTCAATACACGTAGCGCCGAGCTGGTGTCGGTGGCGGCCGTGCCGATCCGCGATGGCCGGGCGCGCGTTGGCGCGGCCTTGGATCTGCGGATGGCGCCGCCGGCCAGCCTGGACGGCGAATCAATCTGTATTCACCGTTTGCGCGGCGTTGATCTGGATGATGGTGTACCGGTGGAGCAAGGTCTCGAGCGTTTGTTGGCGTTTATCGGCAACCGGCCCCTGGTAGGCTGGTGTCTGGACTTTGATTTGGCGATCATCAACCGGTACCTGCGCGCCAGTGTCGGCTTCGATCTGCCCAATCCGGTCATCGAGCTGTCGGACCTGTACCGCCGCCGGCATCATTACCGTAACCCGCATTCGTTGCCGGATTTGCGTTTTGAACGCGTTGCCGGTGAGCTGGGCGTACCGGTGATTGGTCGGCACAGCGCCCGGGGCGACGCCACCACCGCGGCCCTGATGTACTTGAAACTGAAAAGCGAATGAACCACCGCGATAACGGAGAACAACAATGCAATACCTGCAGGGGGCGTTATTGGCGCTTGGTCTGATATTGGTGCTGATTGCCTACGGCCACTACATTCGGCGCACTGGAGACTGGGGCGGGGTGCTGCGTTTCTGGCGGCGTGGAATGGCGCTGTCGCTGGTTGAGTTCAAGATTCAGCGCGCCGGCCTGATGGTTCTGGTGCTGGCGGTGGTGCTGCGCTTTATGTCGGTGTTGTTTCAGTGGTGAGCCGATAGTGATCCGGCGGAGACGTCCCCTTGTTTAGTCTTTGGCAGCTTGGCCTGCTGGCCCTGTTGTACGTGATGGTACTGTTCGTGATCGCCTGGTGGGGCGACCGCGCCGAGCGGCGCGGCCTGCGCGTGGTCAACAACACCTGGACCTACAGTCTGGGGCTGGGTGTGTATTGCACCTCCTGGACCTTTTACGGAGCGGTGGGCGAAGCGAGCAGCAATGGCTGGACCTACCTGCCGATTTATCTGGGGCCCATTCTCACCATGCTGCTTGGCGGTGAGTTGATTTATAAACTGGTCTCGGTGGGCAAGCAGCACCATATTACCTCGATCGCCGATTTCATGGCTGCCCGCTACGGCAAGTCCCGGCAGATGGCGGTGCTGGTGACACTGGTGGCGATTGTCGGCGTGTTGCCGTATATCGCGTTGCAGCTTAAGGCCGTGACGCTGTCCTTCGAGCATGTGGTCGGCCCTCAGGTGGCGCCGTCGCCGGATATCGCGCTTGGCGTGGCGACCCTGATGGCGATATTCACGCTGCTGTTCGGCACGCGCCATATCGACGCCACCGAGCACCAGTCCGGTCTGATGTTGGCGGTGAGTTTCGAGTCGTTCATCAAACTGGTGGCGTTCGTAATCATCGGTTTGTTTTGCCTGTTCGTGATCTTCGATGGCCCGCTGGATCTTTGGCAGCGCATACGCGAGACGCCCGAGCTTCGTACCGTGTTCGAACCGGCGTTGTTCTCACAGAGTTTTGTCACCGCCTTGCTGTTATCGATGTTGGCGATCATCTGTCTGCCCCGGCAATTCCACGCCGGCGTGGTGGAGAACAACGACCTGCAGCATTTGCGCACCGCCCGCTGGGTACTGCCCACCTATCTGGGGCTGTTCGCGTTGTTCGTGCTCCCCATTGTTGCCGCCGGCATGATTACCCAGCCCGGTTCCGCCCAGCCGGATATGTACATGTTGTCTTTGCCGATGGCCGCCGGCAATCAGGGTTTGTTGCTGCTGTCTTTCATCGGCGGTATCGCCGCGGCCACCGGTATGGTGATCATGTCCACCATGGCGTTGGCGATCATGCTCACCAACGAAGTGCTGATGCCGGCCTGGGTACAGTATCGCATCCAGGGTGACGAGGAACTTTCCGACCTGAGTAATCAGGTGCGTTTACTGCGGCGTCTGAGCATCGTAGTGATGCTGGCGTTGGCGTTTCTGTTCCATATTCTGATAGACCGCTTTGAGGGCCTGGCGCGCATTGGCTTGCTGTCATTCGCGGCGGTGGCGCAGTTGGCGCCGGCGTTGCTGGGCGGGCTCTATTGGCGGCGCGGCCACCAGACCGGTGCCTTCGCCGGTTTGAGCATCGGCTTTCTGATATGGGGTTATTGCCTGCTGTTGCCGCTGATGCTGCCGGTGGAGTGGGTTGAATACCTCAACCGTGCCGGGCTATTCGGGCTGGGGTTATTGCGCCCCAACGCCTTGTTTGCCATTGAGGGCCTGGAGCCGCTCACCCACGGTGTGTTCTGGAGCCTGAGCCTTAATCTTTTGACCTACATCTGGCTGTCTCGTCGTGCCGTTCCGGCACCGCTTGACGATACCCAGGCTACTCGTTTCGTGGATACCCCCACGGACTGGTGGCGCGAAGGCATGGGGCACCCCCTGATCACTACCGGCGAGTTGTTGCAGGTGTGTGAGCGCGGCCTGGGGCACCCCCGTGCACGGCCGTTGTTCTTCGACTACTTGCAGCGCCGGCAGATATCCGAGGACCCGGCGTTACCGGCGCCGCTGCATCTGGTGCGTTATGTGGAGCGATTGTTGGCCGGCGCCATGGGTGCGTCCACCGCGCGTATCGTGATGGGCTCACTGCTCAGCAAGCAAAACGTGCGCCGCGATGACATGGTCCGGATCATGGATGAAGCGTCGCAGCTTATCCAGTTCAACCACCAGCTCTTGCGGACCACTATCGAGACCATCAGCCAGGGGATCTGCGTAGTCGACCGGGATTTGAATATCGTTGCCTGGAACCAGTCCTATGTGAACCTGTTTGATTATCCGGAAGGGTTTATTCGTCTGGGACGGCCCATTGACGAGGTCTATCGCCATAATGCGGAACGCGGCTTCTATGCCGGCGACGATCTCGATCAGGATGTGCGCAAACGTGTGCAATTGCTGCGTGAAGGCAGTGCTCACCGGTTCGAGCGTGAGTTGCCCAATGGCGTGATCGTGGAAGTGCGCGGCAACCCCATGGAGGGAGGCGGTTTCGTCAGCACCTATATGGACATTACCGAGCGCAAGCGTGATGAGATCGCTCTGCGTCAGATCAACGAAAATCTGGAGCAGATGGTCTCCGAGCGAACACGTCGGTTGTCCGAGCTGAACAGTCAGTTGGAGCAGGCCAATGAGGGCAAGACCCGTTTTCTCGCCGCCGCCGGGCACGATTTGATGCAACCTTTGAACGCCGCGCAGTTGTTCGCTTCCTCGTTGTCTCAGCGCCTGGCGCGCCAGGACAACGAGTTCGGATACGAACGGGAAGTCCTGGGGCACATCGACAGTTCACTGCGTGCCGCTGAACAGATTATTTCCGCGCTGCTGGAAATCAGCCGGCTGGACACCGGCACCATGCAGGCGCATCCGCGTACCGTGGCGGTGCGGCCGCTGATGCAGCAGCTCGGTCAGGAGTTCAGCGTGTTGGCGCGGGCGGAAGGTTTGGCGTTGAACACCGTTTTCAGTGATCTGCAGGTGCGCACCGACGAGGCGTTGTTACGCCGGGTGCTACAAAACCTGCTCTCTAACGCGGTGCGTTATACGGAACGCGGGCGGGTACTGTTCGGTTGCCGGCGACGCGGCGATACCTTGCGCATTGAAATCTGGGATACCGGTCCGGGCATCCCGGACGATCAGCAGGCGCGGGTGTTTCATGAGTTCCAGCGGCTGCCGCAAATGGGGCGTCGCCAGGTCAAAGGGCTAGGGTTGGGACTGGCGATCGCCGATCGGATCTGCCGATTGTTGGATCATCAAATCAGCGTCCGATCCTGGCCGGGGCGGGGGACGGTGTTCACCGTTTCCGTGCCGCTTGCCAAGGATGAGGCCGAAACGCACCGCCTGCCTGAACCGACGGTGTCTGATCAGCGTGACCTCGCCGGGTTACGGGTATTTTGTGTGGACAATGACCCGGCGTTGCTGGCGAGCCTGGAAGCGCTTTTGCGGGCGCTGGGTTGTGATCCGATCGTGGCCCGCTCCCGTGCCGAGGCGATGGAGCGCACCGCCGGGCAGCCGGCGCCGGACCTGCTGCTGGTGGATTACCAACTGGATGACGGCGAGACCGGTTTCCAGGTGATCGAGGCGTTGGATAGTTGCTGGGACGATGTGGTGCCGGCGATGCTGATCACTGCCGACCGGCGTGCGGAAGTGCGCGTGCGGGCCCGTGAGCAGGGTGTCGGTTTTCTGCAGAAACCAGTCAGCGAAGGCGCCCTGCTGGAAGTGTTGCGGGCGTTGTAGGGGAAGGCGCGAGGAAAATTCCCCGAGCGCGGTATCGCGCAGGGGCGCTCAGGCCAGTCCGGGTGGCTCAATGGCCAGATCTTTCAGTGCCAGCACCGCCTGGGTGCGGTTTCGCACGCCGAGTTTGCGGAAAATGGCCGTCATATGGGCTTTAACAGTCGCCTCGGAAACCTCCAATTGATAGGCGATAACCTTGTTCTGAAGGCCTTCCATTAACATGCCCATGACCCGGAATTGCTGTGGGGTCAGGCTGGTGATCCGCTCGCGCATGGCCGAGAAGTCTTCCATCTCCGGGGGCAGGGGGCGTCGGGCCTTTTCCGGCACCCAGCGCTCGCCGTCCATGACCTTTAGCACCGCCTGGGTCATTGCCTCCACGGAGGCGGATTTGGGTATGAAGCCGTCGGCTCCGAATTGCAGCGCCCGTTGGATTACCTCCAGTTCCTCGTTGGCGGAAATCACCACCAGAGGCACTCGGCGATACAGCTCACGCAGATAAATCAGCCCGGAAAAGCCATGGGTGCCGGGCATATGCAGATCCAGGAGGATTAAATCGAACGGCACCTGGTCGTCACCCAGCCTCTCCAGCGAGGTCAGGGAGTCCGCCTCCTGAATGCGGGCGTCGTTGAAGCTCACCTCCACGGCCTGCCGTAGCGCGGCGCGGAACAGTGGGTGGTCATCGGCGATTAGTATTCTCATTATTCGGGCCTGTTTTATCTCCGGACGGTCCAATACTAACGGTTGCGCGCCCTGCCGGCACAGGAACCGGAAATAAAAAGAAAGGCCGCCGCCTGGCAGCCAAGGTAAGGACGTGAATATTCCAGAATCAGCATGATGCGAAAAGAGGCAGGCCGGCGGCGGTGCGCCGGGCGCCCGGGGTGTGGTGGTGCTCTCCCAAGCCGTTATCAGGGTGTCGCGTTTATCGTTATCGGCTGTCGGCGGTTCGAGCCCGCGCTTAATATCTGCCCCGACTATGGCGGGCCTGGGCGGTTAAGGGAATTAGACCTTTGTCGAGCGGGCGGCAAGCGGCGCAAAAAAAACGGAACCCTGGGGTTCCGTTTTATCGGTTCGCCGTAAGGCGGGCCGTTAGTCCAGATCGGCGGGGTAGACGCCGTTCTCGTCGTGCACTTCTTTACCGCTGAGCGGCGGTGTGAAGGCGCAGGCCACCACCATGTCCTCGTTTTCGCCACCGTAGAGGTAGTGTTCGTCGTGCTGATCAAGCAGGTAGATAGTGCCGGGCGTCAGTTCGTGCACGTCGCCGCTGTCGACCATTTCGATCTTGCCCTTGCCGGAAATCACATAGACGGATTCCCAGTGGTTGGCGTATTTGATATGGGTCTTGGTGCCCTTGAAAATGGTCGTGATGTTGAAGGAGTGGCCCATGCCATCTTCCTTCAGGGACAGGCGCACGGATTGCCAGTTACCGTTTTGGGCCTTCACGCAGCGGTCGGTTTTCTCGGCTTCCGCCAGAGTGCGAACGATCATCTACACCTCCAAAAGAGACAAGGAAAAGAAGGGGGGAGCCGGCCGCCAGGGGCGGCCGGAGGAGTGGGGCTGGCTTTAGCCCACCAGGCTGGATACGGAATGGGCGTCGCCGCGCTTGATGCGGTCTTTCATGACTTCTTCGACGCTTTCCTTGACCACGTCCATGGCGTGGTTGATCTCTTCTTCGCTGACGGTCAGCGGGCACAGGGTCTTGATCACCTGGTCGTCGGCGCCGGAGGTTTCGATCACCAGCTTGCGTTTGAACGCGGCTTTGGTGATTTCCTCGGCCATCTCGCCGTCACGGCATACCAGGCCCTGCATCATGCCGCGGCCATTCAGATAGAACCAATGATCCTCGTAGCCGCTGGCGATGTCGCGGAAGCGCTCGGTGATCAGGTCGCCTTTCTTTTGCACTTCCTTGGCGAAGGTGTCATCGCTCCAGAAATACTCCAGCGCCTTGGCGGCGGTGGCGAAGGCCAGGTTGTGGCCGCGGAAGGTACCGTTGTGCTCGCCGGGCTTCCACAGGTCCAGTTCCGGTTTGAGCAGCACGACGGCGAGGGGCAGACCATAACCGCTCAGCGATTTCGACAGGGTGATGATGTCCGGCTTGATGCCGACGTTGTCGAAGCTGAAGAAGCTGCCGGTGCGGCCGCAGCCGGCCTGGATGTCATCCAGGATCAGCAGCATGTCGTGCTTGCGGCAGACGCGCTCCAGGTTGCGCAGCCACTCAAAGCTGGCCGCGTTGATGCCGCCCTCGCCCTGCACGGTTTCCACGATCACGGCGGCGGGGTGGTCGATGCCGCTGGAGGAATCCAGCAGTACTTTGTCCAGATACTCGGTGGTATCGAAGGCATCGCCCAGGTAACCGTCATAGGGCATGACACTGACGCCGCCCATGGTGACGCCGGCGGCGCCGCGGTGATGGCTGTTGCCGGTGGCGGCCAGGGCGCCCAGGGTGACGCCGTGAAAACCGTTGGTGAAACTGATGATGTTCTCGCGGCCTTTGATGTTGCGGGCGATCTTCAGCGCCGCTTCCACGGCGTTGGTGCCGGTGGGGCCGGGGAACTGAACCACATGGTCCATTTCGCGCGGCTTGAGTACGTAGTCTTCCAGCGCCTGCAGGAAGTTACGCTTGGCCACGGTGTGCATGTCCAGGCCATGCACGATGGAGTCGTTCTCGATGTAGTCCACCAGAACCTGTTTCAGAACCGGGTTGTTGTGGCCATAGTTCAAGGTGCCCGCGCCGGCCAGGAAGTCCAGGTATTCCACGCCTTCCTCGTCGTACAGGTAGCTGCCCTTGGCTTTCTGGAACACTACCGGGAAGCTTCGCGCATAGCTCTGAACTTCGGATTCAATGTTGTCGAAAATTTCCGTATCCATGGTCTTCTCTACCTCGCTATGTCTCTTTCAATTCGTTTCAGGCGTCGTCGCGGTTAAACGGTCCGATGCGCAGAAGATGCTCGTCGTTGTGTTCGCCGGCGAAGTGGATGCGTGAATCGAAGAGGATGAACTCTTCAGTGGGCATCCGGCGTTCGTAGGCGAAGCTGCGGAACATACCCCAGGACGCTTCGTTGTCCGGGGTGATGGTGGTTTCGATGAACTGCACGTTTTCGGCTTCATCGCGTTTGATCAATTCCGCGAGCATGCGCTTGGCAAGACCTTTGCCGCGGGCCTTGCCATGTACGGCCACCTGCCATACGAACAGCGTATTCTGCTGTTTGGGCGGGATGTACCCGGAGATAAAGCCCACCAGATCACCGTCCATTTCCACGGCCACCGAAGTGTCCGCGAAGTGGGTGCACTGCAGCAGGTTGCAGTACATGGAGTTTTCATCCAGCGGCTTACATTCCGCGATCAGCTTATGAACCCGAGGGCCGTCCGGGCTGTCGGGTTTGCGGAAAATGATGTCGTCTTTTGAGTCAGCGGAGGATGAATCCGCTTTTTTTGGGTCGTCTGCAGACATGTCGTCACTTCTGGTCGGTTTGAAAAGATGGGTTGGGTCGCGGCCGGCGGCGCTGGGCCTCGGCGGCGGGCTGGATGCGGTCTATGGCACCCAGATCCAGTACCGGTGAAGCGTCGATGTCACCGGCGTTCATCATTGCGGCCACTCGCTGCAGAGAGCTGAGGATCAGCGATTGCTCCCAGTCTTCCAGGCGGGAAAAGCGGTCCATGAACTCCTCCTGCAAGGGCGTGGGGGCACGCTCCATGATGTCGCGCCCGGCGGTGGTCAAATAAGCATAAACCCGGCGCTTGTCCCGTTCACCTCTTTTGCGCTCGATCAGGCCGCGCTTTTCCAGCCGGTCGAGGATGGTGGTGACGGTGGCCTGGCTGACCGATACCTCGGTGGCGATATCGCCCATGGTCATTTCCCCATGGGCGTCTATAGCTTGCAGGATCAGTAGCTGCGGAGCGGTGAGGCCGGCCACCTTGCTCAACTTTCGAGAGTAGAGATCGGTGGCGCGAATAATCTGTCTGAGGGCAATCAACACTTCGTCGTGTCTGGCCATGTTGGTTAATTCTCTGGATAACAAATCAATGTGACTGCTTGACGACATGGTATGTTTTCCTGGATGTCGCGCCGGAGTCACTTTGATGTGAAAGCAGTATTCACACCGGCAATAAGCTCAGGAATCAATTGCACAGCCAAGATATTCCTTGCCATAAGTGGTACGCTAGCTTAGAGATAAAACATTTAGATGTCAAAGTAATTAAGTCTGTATCCGGCCCGTCACCCGGTCCGAGCGGTCAGGCTTGCTGCCCGAGGGACGCGATTTCATGCTGCTTGCCAGTTTTCTCGGTTTTCTTCTGCTGTTTCTTTTAATCGGTTTTTCATCGGTGTTGGTGCGTTCCAAGGAGCAATCCGACTACTTGCTCGCCGGCAGTTCCGTGCCGCCGTCGCTTACCGGGCTTTCCGCGGTGGCCACCAACAATTCCGGTTTTATGTTCATCGGCGTGATCGGCTACACCTACGCCACCGGGTTGCCCGCCTTCACCATGATGGTGGGCTGGATCCTCGGTGACTGGATGGCGGCCACTCTGGTGACGCGCAAGGTGCGGGAGATGTCGGAGTCACGCGGCACCCTGACGATTCCTGAATTGCTGGCGCGCTGGGGCGGCGGCAATTTCCAGATACTCAAGGTGGTGGCGGCGTTGATCGCGGTGTCCCTGCTGGGGGTTTACGCCGCCGCTCAGTTCAAGGCCGGCGGCAAGGCGTTGCAGGCCCTGTTTGACTGGGACTTGCGCACCGGCGCCATCATCGGCGCGGTGATGGTGCTCTGTTACGGTTTTTCCGGCGGCCTGCGCGCCTCGGTATGGACCGACGCTGCCCAATCGGTAGTAATGATCGTGGCGATGACCGTGATGTTGACCACGGCGGTGTTCACGGTCGGCGGCTGGCAGGCCGCCTGGACCGGGCTGCATGACGTGTCACCGACGTACTTCCAGTTTTTCCCCGCCGAGTCCGCCGCCAGCGGCCTCACCGGCGCCTTGTTGTTCCTGGTCGGCTGGACCTTCGCCGGGGCGGCGGTGATCGGTCAGCCTCACGTGATGGTCCGTTTCATGGCCTGCGACGATGTGAAAAGCATCCGCCGGGCCCGTATCTACTATTACTTGTGGTTTATCGCCTTCTACACCTTGGCCGTGGGCGTGGGCATGATGGCGCGCCTGCTGATGGATCAAGGCGCGGTGGACCCTTCCCTGGTGATGAGCGGCGGAAAGCTGGATGCGGAGCTGGCGCTGCCGGTGATGGCGGACGTGCTGTTGCACCCGATGGCCACCGGCCTGGTGCTGGCCGGCTTGTTCGCGGCCACTATTTCCACCGTGGATTCGCTGATTCTCAGTTGCAGCGCCTGTTTGTCCCGGGATCTGATGCCCAAGCGCTGGCACGGCTACGGCACCGCCCGGATCGCCACCCTGGTGGTGGTCGGGGTGTCCCTGTTGATCGCGTTGTTCGCTAAGGAAAACGTCTTCAACCTGGTGCTGTTTGCCTGGGGTGTGCTGGGCGCCGCGTTCGGTGGGTTACTAGTCGTGTATGCCTTGGGCGGCCGGCCCCGTGAGCCACTCACCATTGCGATGGTCGTTGTCGCCAGCGCGGTGGCAATTGGCTGGCGCCTGTCCGGTCTTAATGCGACCATATTCGAGGTTTTGCCGGCGCTGGTAAGCGCCTGGCTGGTATACGGCGTAGGCCGGGTATGCGGATTGTCCGGCCCGGCTAAATAATCGAGGACCGGGTCTTGATGCGAGTAATGCCGCGACGGCATTGGCTGTTGCTTTTGGTGTTGATGAGCGCCCCGCTGGCGGCGCAGCAGAACGCGGGTGGCGCGGGTGGCGAAGCCGACGCGGCGCCGGTGGAATCGCAAAGCGATATCGAGCGGGGGCCGGTGATTTCCCAGTTTCGCGAGAACTGGATTCTCGGTGAGTTGCGCAGTATCCGTGAGGATATGATGGAGTACCGCAACGACATGAACCGGATCGTCACCGACCGGGAATTGGAGGTGGCCGATAAGGCCATGGGCTACGCCACCAACACGGTGACTTACTTCTTCTATCTGATCGCCGGCGCCGCTTCCATCCTGGCGCTGGTGGGCTGGTCGACAATCCGTGACCTCAAGGACAATATCCGCGTCTACGCCGAGAAAGAAATGTCCCGGTTAACGGCGGAGTACGAATCCCGGCTGGCGGATCTGGAGCAGGAGCTGCGCCGCAAATCGCGCACCATCACGGAAAATCAGGAAGAGATCGAACGCACCAACGAGATCCACAGCCTGTGGCTGAAAGCCACCAAGGAAACCAGCTACAAAGAGAAAATCGAGCTCTACGACCGGATTCTCGAGCTGCGCCCGGATGACCCGGAAGCCCTGGCCTGGAAAGCCGACGCCGCCCTGGAACTGGGCGAGCAGCGTTGGGCCCTGAGTCTGTGCGACCGGGTGTTGGAGGTGGATGAAGACAACGCCCATGCGCTTTACCAGCGTGCCTGTGCCTGGGCGGGTCTGGGAGAGACAGAAAACGCCCTGCGCGACCTGCGCCAGGCGGTGGCTATTTCGCAGGCCCTGTGTCAGCACGCCCGCGCCGAAGAAATGTTCGTTCCGTTGCGAGAAATGCCCCAGTTTCAGCAGCTTGTGGGGCGCCCGGAAGACGACGAAACGCCCGCCTGACGCGGCCTGCGGCCAATAGGCCCGGGCTGTCGCTTTTATCGCCAATCCCGTCGTTCCGGCCTGTCTATTTACAGGTCGGTTTCTGCTACACTCTGCGCCCCTGAGTGATCGGACGATGTCGACAGGTCGCCATCCTAGTGGACCACTGGCGATTCGATGGGCGCCATTCTGCGTCCCGGCACCTGTTCAGCGCCTACCGCGCTCCGATCGTCCTTACGGAGATTTCCATGACGCGCGAAAGCAGTTCGGACGCCACCAAGTCGATGCCCGATGTGGCAACGAACTCCATGGTGGAGCACATTCACAGCACCCTGGATTGGGTGGGCATGAGCGAGATCCACTTGCCGGCCCGTATCAGCGATACCCTGGCCGGAGAGCGGCCGGTGAGTACGTCGATTCAGGCCTATGTGAATCTGGCCAACCCGGACGCCAAGGGCATTCATATGTCCCGGCTTTACCTGATGCTGGAAGAGACCTTCGGCGATCATTCGGTCAGTGCCTATTCGATCGGCAAACTGCTGCAGAACTTCCTCGATTCCCACCAGGGTCTGAGTGATCGGGGTTTCGTGCAGTTTGATTTCGAGTATTCCATGCGCCGCCCGGCTCTCAAGAGCAGCTACGCCGGCTGGAAAAGCTACCCGGTGACGATCAAGGCGACCCTGTCGCCGGAAGGCATGCGCATGGAGCTGGCGGTGGAAGTGCCTTATTCGTCCACGTGCCCCTGTTCCGCGGCACTGGCTCGTCAGTTGATTCAGGAGCAGTTCCGCGAAGACTTCGCCGGCGACGGCCAGGTGGACGTGGATCGGGTGTTCGAATGGCTGGGCACCGAGGAAGGCATCATGGCGACGCCGCACAGTCAGCGTTCCGTGGCGCAGGTGCGGGTGGTGCTGGACACCGATTGCGATGAAGCTTTTCCGATCACGGCCTTGATCGATTCCATCGAAGGGGCTCTGAAAACGCCGGTGCAGACTGCCGTTAAGCGTGTCGACGAGCAGGAATTCGCCAAGCTCAATGGTCAGAATCTGATGTTCTGCGAGGATTCCGCGCGGCGCCTGAAAGAGGCCCTCGACGACCAGCCTTGCTATCAGGATTTCTGGTTGCGGGTGAATCACCTGGAAAGCTTGCATGCCCACAATGCCGTGGCCATCGCCACCAAGGAAGTGGAAGGCGGCTACCTGCCGATTCCCTGACCGGGAATCGTAAGGCCGCCACAAAAAAAGCCGCGCTCAGCGCGGCTTTTTTTGTGGTTCATCGCGTTTTAGCGGGAACCGGGTTTCTGTCTCTCCAGAAAGCCCGCCCGGGGCTCCTTCGATAGTCCAGAGTCCCTGGGCGTCGTAGAAAAGTTCGGCGCCAGCGATGCCCCGGAGCATCGGAATCTCGCCCGGAGCGGGTCTGTGTTCTGCCGTTGTGGGAGCTTGCCTTGCAAGCGAAAGGCCGGCGAAAGCCGGCCGGCAGGGTTCCAGAGACGCCGTTTCGTGCTGCCATTAGAAGAGCCTCTGGCATCCTGCCGGGAGCTTCGCTCCCTTTCGCGGGCAGGGCCCGCTCCCACAATCCTGGCTTCGTAGTAGCGTTTGGCGCCGAGACCGAACCGGGCTACGGAGTTATGCCCCGGGCTGACTTAGAAGCGGCCGTGCAGGCCCAGGGACAGGTTGGTGACTTCGTCGCCGCCGCTGTCCACCGCGCGCATATATTCCACGCTCACAAACACCACGTCGGTGAGGCTGACGTCGGCGCCCAGGCCGATGGACAGGCCGGAGTAGTTCTCGCCGTCGGACCCGCCGTTGGCGAAGTTCTCGGTGGTTTCCATGCGGGTCAGGCCGATCAGGCCGTAGGGCCGTACCGGCAAGGTGTTGGGGAACTGGCCGCGAAAATAGGCGCCGTAGTAGCGGTCGATTTCCACGTCGGTGCCACCGCGCAGGTCGTCTTCGCCGACGCCCAGGCCCAGGCGCAGTTCGCCGCCCAGAGTCTCATTGCGGTTAATCCAGGTGCCGAATTTGAATTGCAACGCGGAAGGGTCGGCGCTGCCGCCGTCATCCGGTTCGATTTCACTGCTTACCAGGTCGATGCCCGCGAAGCCCGCGGCGCCGGCGGTGATCGGCAAGACGGTCAGGGGTAGCGCAAGGCTCGCGGCCAACAGGAAAGGTTTCATGGATACTCCGATCATTACTGCGGGTGGTTTCTATGGAAAATTCCGATTCGTAGCATTGTAGTGAAAAGACACGCGCAAGGCGACGAGAGACGCCCCGACCGGAAGGGTCGGGGCGCAGGCGGGTTAATGATCGTGGTCGTGCTCTGATTCGTCGTGATCGTGCGCTTCGCCGACGCCGGTCCAGGCCAGACCGGTGGGGGCGAAGTCCAGAGGCAGGGTCTCCATACTCAGGCCTTCCAGATCAAGCACCCGGATCGCCGGCACGGCTGGATCGGTGATAAAAGCCTGGTCGCCGGCACCGCTCACGGCCAGTGCCGGCGAAGGACCGGCGGCGGGCACGCTGTCGAGTACCTGAAGGCTGCCACGGTGGCTCCAGTCGCTGCTTTCCAGTACGTGCAGGTCGCCGTTGTTATCCAGAATCAGAAAATGCTCACCGTGGCCGTCAAAGCTGCGTGCCAGCGGCGTGACCGGATCGCCATCGCCGTCCACGGCGCCGTTGCGCCAATCCACCTGGCTAACGGTGCCGGCTTCCGGATCCAGCGCATAGAGGTTGCCGCTAGGGTAGGCGAAGGCGGCGAAGTCGGCGGCATCAGGGTGCGCGAGCACGGTGGTCAGACGTTCCGCCACGGCGATTTTGCTGTCGTGGAAGTGATCGCCGTGGAGCTCCGCGAGCAGGGCGCCGTCGTTGCAGCCAAACACCGAGAAGACGCCATTGGAGGCGCCGCCGTGCAGACCCGGGCAGGCTGTGGCGAGCTCGCCTTCGCCGTGGAAGTGGTCACCGTGCAGTTCGAACACACTGACCCCGTCCGGTGAATCGCCGCTGGCGGCGGCGTGGCTGGCCAGTACCAGCCCGTCCAGGGGCTCGGCGATCCCGTGGTGCGCGGTATCCAGCGTCTGGTGGGCCAGGGCGCCGCCGCTTTCCAGGCTCTCGTCACTAAGCAGGTGGAACTGACTCATCGTGCCGGTGCCGCTGTCGCCGTCGAAGAACAACGCGGCCTGATGGCCGTGTGGGCGGTAGTGAGTCGGCCGTACGCCATTCAGCGTGAACGCCAGCATGGACGGATCGTCTTCGTCCACATGGTCGCCGTGCTGATAGACACCGCCATCCAGGAATTCGACCTGGTCGTTGTCGCGCTGGATGATCACCGCGTAGCGGTGCTCCGGGCTGCTGTACACCGCGGTGGCCGGGTGCACCAGGGCGAAATCGGCCACCGTGGCCGCGCTTTCCAGGTCGTGCACATAGACCCGGGAATTGCTGCCGTCGGCGTGGGTGAACACCAGCCGGCCGGCGGCGTGGGCGCCGTGATCGTCGTCATGGTCGTCACCACCGGGCAGTTCGGTGCTTCCGGTGTCGTTGTTACAGGCGGCAAGCAGCACCGAGGCCGCCAACAAGGCGGCGCCGGTGGGGGAAAATGAGCGTTTCATTTGGCTCTCTCCATTGTCTTTTCGTTGTGGATGTTGCGCGTCAAAAGGTCAGGCGCACACCGGCGGTCAGGTTGCGACCGGGTTCCGGTACCGTGCGCGCCAGGAATGACGCGTGGTTCCACACTTCCTCGCCGAGCAGATTGCTGCCGCGCAGGAAGACGTTGTATTGGGGGTTGCCGGTGAAGGTGTAGCTCACCGTGGCGTTAAGCATGTCGTGGCCCGGGGTGCGGGATTCGTAGCCGGCGATATCGTTTTGAGCGAACACCCGGTAGAACTCCAGCTCCCCATCGAAGGCGCGCCAGTAGCTGTTCAGGCGCAGGCCCAGACGGTGGGCGGGGATGCGGGGCAGCTCGTCGCCGTTGTCTTCGAACTGGGCGTGCACCGTGTCGCCGAACGCGGTGGTGGAGAAGCGGTCGGTCCACTGATAGGTGGCTTCCGCCTCGGCGCCGGTGAACGTCACATCGTCCTGGCTGTATTTGATCAACCGGAATTCCTCGATCTGGTCCAGGGTGCGGGCGTAAACGTAGTTGTTCACCTGGTTGTGGAACACGCCGATATCGAAGGTCAGGTCACCGCTTACCCGGCGCAGGTTGAGGCCCACATTGTGGGAGGTCTCCGTCTCCAGGTCGGCGTTGTTGGCGGCGCCGCCGCAGGTGAGGTCGTCCGACAGCAAGCCGCACTCGTAGGTGTTGGTGGCCAGGTGCACGCCGCGGGCATAGACCTCCTGGGTCTGCGGCAGGCGTTGGGAGCGGGCCAGTGACAGGGACACGTTGTAATCCGGACGAAACGCCCAGGTCAGAGCACTGGACACGGACGTGGCCGAATCACTCACCGCAGGCAATGGCCGTTGGTCGTCGTTCGGGTCCAGCCGTTGATGCTCGTAGCGGGCGCCAACTTCCAATCCCCATTGGTCGTTGAAGCGATATCGTTCCACCGCGAACAATGCCGCTACCCGGGTGTCGGTTTTGGGCAGCAGGGCTTCCGTGCCGGTGGTCTCGATCTGGCCGTCGGAGAACTGGGTCCCGACGGTGCCGTGCCAGCCCAGGATAGGCGTGTGCTCGGCTTCGAGACGGGCGTCCACGCCCCGGTGCCGGAAGGTGGTGCCGATCTCGCCTTCCTCGATTTCATGGTGGCGATAGTCGGTGTGGCTGGCGCGCAAACGCACTGCTTCCAGGCCTTCCATGGGCTGGCGGTACTCGCCACGTACGTCGACTCGCCGGCTGTCCAGATCCACGAAAGGGGCCTCTTCCTCGCCATGCTCATGGTCGTGGCCGCCGTCTTCCTGGCAATCCAGGCTGGCGCCGTTGGCGGTGCAGCCTTCGAACTCGTGGTTGTGGCCCGGCAATCCGTACTGGTCACCCCGGTAAGAATAGGCCACGCCCAGGAAACCCTGATCACCGATCCAGGACAGGCCCACGCTGGCGTTATTGCTTTCCGCCCAGGTGCCGTTGATCTCGGAGTCGGTGAAGCCGTTCACTTCGTAGTTGTCGGCGTCGCGCCGGGCCCCCTCCACATGGAGGGCGATGTTGTCGCCGACTCGCGTGGTGAGGCCCACGGCGCCGGCTTGTTCGTCGGCGACGGTATTGCCCCGCGCGGAAACAAAGCCTTCCACGGGGCGGTCCGGCATGCGGGTGGGGATTTTGTTGTCGAGCACGTTGACCACGCCGCCGATGGCGCCGCCGCCGTAAAGCAGCGTGGAGGGGCCGCGCAGCACTTCCACTTTGCGTGCCAGCATCGGTTCCACGGTGGTGGCGTGGTCCGGCGAAATCGCCGACATGTCGAACAGTTGCGCGCCGTCGGAAAGCACGCTCACTCGTGGCGCGGTCTGCCCGCGAATCACCGGACGTCCGGCGCCACCACCGTAGGTGTCGGCGTGGACGCCGGGTAAGCCGTCCAGGGTGTCGCCGAGGGTGGCTTCGCTTTGCTGGAACAGCAGTTCGTTTTCGAGCAGGTCGAAAGAGGCCGGGGTCAGATCGGTGTCGCTGCCCAGGGGCAGTGCCGACACTTCCACCGCGTCCAACCGGCGTTCGGGGGTGTCCGTGGGCGTGGGCTCGGCGGCCGACGCCACGGACCACGCCATGGCGGCCGAGAGGGCGGCCGCCATGGGAGGCGTAAAGCGTTTCATGTTATCTCCTGAATACAATCACGAGCCGCCGCCATGGCGCTACGCCACGGCTGGGCCGTGTAAGGGAAGTCAGTAAGCGGGATTCAGGAGAAGCGGGGTGGCGCGCGGGCCGGGTGAACCTTGGTCGGGGTAGACGCCACCGGGCGGCCGGCATCGACGGCCAGCGCGGTGGTGTCGGGGAGAACAGGCGGTGGCGTGAACAGGGTGGGCAGGCCCACCAGGCCATGACCCTGCACGCACAGGTCGCAATCGTGGGCGACAACCGCGGATTGACCGTCGTGGCCGTCCAGAATGTGGGCCGGCGCGTGCCAGGCGAGCAGGGTCTGTGCGACCAGCAGCAGGGCGACAAACAATAAGCGGGCGTGCGGACGCTGAGGCTGGCGGTGCAAGCGTTGCTCACTCATGGGCATCCCCCGAGTGATGGCCGGGTACCGCGTCGAAACCGCCCGGATGCCAAGGGTGGCACTTGCACAGGCGTTTTACCGCCAGACCGGAGCCGCGAAGGCTGCCGTGGGTCTCCACCGCCTGGCGGGCGTACTCCGAACAGGTCGGATAGAACCGGCACTGATTCCCCAGCCAGGGGCTCAGTACGGTTTGGTACACACGAAGGGCAGCCAGCAGAAGACGTTTCACTTGGCATCCGGGTCAGGCAATGAATTCAGTTAGCGGGGCATCATAGCGGTAATCGGGCCGGCGCTGCCACCCCGCGGTGCCGAAGGGGCCAATCGGTCGGCGCCGGCTTGTGCCGGGGAGACGGACTCCCATACTGAGCGACCGATTTTACCTGAACCGAGGCTACGCCGTGTTGAACCTGTTACCGCCCCTGTGGTTAGGGCTCTTTTTGTTCGTTGTGACCACCGCCGCCGCCGCGCAATCCTGGGAGCCGGCCAGGGAGGCCAGTGATCGCGACCAGGTAGCGACCTGGACCCGGGTCGTGGATGAGAGCCCGGTAAAAGCCTTCCGTGGCGTGGTGGAAGTGCCGCACGGCCCGGTACCGGTGTTGGTGGCGATTACCGCCGCGGATACCTTTCCGGAGTGGATTTTCCAGGTCCAGGCGAGTGAGGCGGTGGCCGGCACGGGTGGCCGGCGGGTCTATATGCGCTTCAATGGTATCTGGCCGGTATCCGACCGCGACGTGCTGTTGGATAACAGCGTCAGTCAGGATCCGGCCAGCGGCGCCGTTACGTTGCGCAGTCTCAATGCGGAGGATGGGCGTCCGCCCAGCAAGGGGTACGTGCGTATCCCGGCGCTGGATAACCGGTTTGTGGTAACGCCGTTGCAGGACGGATGGACCCGGGTGGAGTTTCGAACCTTTGTCGATCCGGGCGGCAAGGTACCGGTCTGGCTGGCCAATCTGGTCGCCACCAAAGCGCCGCTGGAGACCCTTGAAGGGCTCCAGGAGCAACTGGGGAAGCAGCGTTTCAGTCATGCTGGCAAAGCGGATCTGCCGGCGGTGTTTGACCAGGTGAAATTCTAGGCCGTGGCTTTAGCCCCGCGTCCAGCGCGTGCCTTCCCGGGTGTCTTCCAGTTGGATGCCGGCGTCTTTGAGCTGGTCGCGGATTTCGTCCGCCCGGACGAAATTTCTATCTTTCTTGGCCTGGGTGCGCTCCGCCACCAGGCCATCAATGGTGGCGTTGTCGAGCCCGTTCTCACCGCTCTTCTTGTTCTGAAACCAGACGGTGGGGTCGTCGGTAAGCAGGCCCAGCAAAGCCGCGCCGGCTAACAACTCCGCTTTGAGCGCGGGCTTGTCCGCACTGCCGGCTTTGTTGAGGCGGGCCGCCACGGCATGCAGCGCGCTGATCGCTTCGGCGGTGTTCAGATCATCCAGCAGAGCGGTAAGCACCGGGTGGTCTTCCGGGAGGAGGTAGTCACCTTGGGGGACGACGGTTTCACCCCGGCCGAGCAGCGCGTAATAGAGTGAATCGAGCGTGCTTTCCGCCTGCTCCAGAAGCTCCGCTGAAAAGTTCAGCGGCGAGCGATAGTGGCTGGAAAGTAGAGCGAAACGCAGCACCTCGCCGGGAAATTTATCCAGCAGGTCACGCACCAGGCGGAAGTTGCCCAGTGATTTGGACATCTTCTCGCCGTCGATATTGATGTAGCCGTTGTGCATCCAGTAGCGCACGTATTCGGTGTCATGGGCGCAGCAGCCCTGGGCGATTTCGTTTTCGTGGTGGGGGAAGATCAGATCCTGGCCGCCGCCGTGAATATCGATCACATCGCCCAGGTGCTTGTGGATCATCGCTGAGCACTCGATGTGCCAGCCCGGACGGCCGCGGCCCCAGGGGGAATCCCAGCCGGGCTGGTCGTCGCTGCTGGGTTTCCAGAGCACGAAATCGCCGGGGTGGCGCTTGTAGTCGGCCACTTCCACCCGGGCGCCAGCGCGCATGTCTTCCAGATTGCGCCCGGACAGCTTGCCGTAGTCGGGCATGGACTCTACCGCGAACAGCACGTGGCCATCGGCTTCGTAGGCATGGTCCTTGGTGATCAATGTCTCGATCATCGCGGTCATTTCAGCGATGTGGTCGGTGGCCTTGGGGACGATGTCCGGCTGTACCGTGTTGAGCGCCGACATGTCCTCGCGGAACGCCTCCGTGAAGCGTTCAGTGAGCGCGGTCATTGGCTCGCCGGTTTCCGCGCAGGCATTAATGATCTTATCGTCAATGTCGGTAATATTGCGGGCGTATACCACTTGCGGATAGAGCCGGCACAGCAGCCGGTAGAGCACGTCGAACACCACCACGGGGCGGGCGTTGCCGATGTGGACGTAGTTGTAAACCGTCGGTCCGCAGACGTAGAGCGTCACGCGTTGCGGGTCGAGCGGTTGAAACGCGTCCTTATGGCCGGTGAGGGTGTTGTGCAGTGTCAGCATGCTGATCCGTCAGTGGTTATAAAGATCCTTGGGATCGATAAGCGGTGATTTATCGATGCGTGCGGTGTCCGTGTCCAGCTTCCAGAAAAAGCAGTCCCTGCGGCCGGTGTGGCAGGCCGCGCCGGTCTGATCCACCCGCGCCAGCAGCACGTCACCGTCGCAGTCCACACGCAGTTCTTTGAGCGTCTGCGTCTGGCCGGAAGACTCGCCTTTGCGCCACAGGGTTTTGCGCGAGCGCGAGTAATAGCAGACCTGGCCGGTGGCCAGAGTCTCTTCAATGGCCTCACGGTTCATCCAGGCGAACATCAGCACTTCGCCGCTGTCGTGCTGCTGGGCGATCACCGGCAACAGGCCGGCGTCGTTGAACACCAGATTGTCCAGCGCCTCGCCGAGCGGGACGTTGAAGCCTTCGGGTTGTTGTTCGTTGTCCTTGAACATGGGCGTTCCTCAGATCGGCGCGCGGGTATCCTGGAACAATTGCTCCACCGCTTCTTCCAGGCCCAACTCCTCGGTGTCCTTGGAGCCCAGCTTGCGGATCGCCACTTTGCGTTCTTCCGCTTCTCTTTCGCCTACTACCCAGATGCGGGCGGTTTTGCTTTTGGAGTGCTCGCGGACCTTGAAGCCGATTTTCTCGTTGCGGGTGTCCAATTCCGCCGGAATGCCCTTGGCCTTGAGCAGTGCCACGGCCTCGGCGGCGTAGTCATCCACCGCGTTGGTGATGGTAGTGACCACCACCGGGCTGGGCGACATCCACAACGGCAGGTGGCCGGCGGTGGATTCGATCAGGATACCCAGGAATCGCTCCAGTGACCCCAGAACCGCCCGGTGCAACATCACCGGGCGCTGGCGGGAGCCGTCTTCGGCCACGTACTCGGCGTCCAGACGCTCGGGCAGCACGAAGTCCACTTGCAGGGTGCCGCACTGCCAGTCCCGACCGATGGCGTCGCGCAGCACGAACTCCAGTTTGGGGCCGTAGAAGGCGCCTTCGCCGGGGTTCAGTTCGCATTCCAGGCCCAGCGATTCCACCGCGCCGCGCAGTGCCGCTTCGGCCTTGTCCCAGGTCTCGTCGGAGCCGGCCCGGTTTTCCGGGCGGTCGGAGAATTTGATGCGGAATTCGTCGAAACCGAAGTCTGTATACACTTCGCGCAGCATCTCGATGAAACCGGCGGTTTCCGGGTTGATCTGCTCCTCGGTGCAGAAAATATGCGCGTCGTCCTGGCTGAAGGAGCGCGCGCGCATCAGGCCGTGCAACGCCCCGTGGGCTTCATTGCGGAACAGCGCGGTGAACTCGCCCATGCGAATCGGCAGGTCCCGGTAGCTCTTGATGCCCTGGTTGAAAATCTGCACGTGCCCCGGGCAGTTCATTGGTTTGATCGCCATTTCCCGGTCGTCGTGGGTGCAGACCGTAAACATGTCGTCGCCGTACTTGTCCCAGTGCCCGGATTTTTCCCACAGGATGCGGTCCATCAACTGGGGGGTCGCGACCTCTTCATAGTCGTACTTGACCATCTTGTCGCGGATGTAATTTTCCAGGTTCTTGCGCAGACGCCAGCCCTTGGGGTGCCAGAACATGCTGCCCACGGCTTCCTGCTGGATATGGAACAGCCCCATTTCCCGCGCCAGTTTGCGGTGATCGCGCTTTTCCGCTTCTTCAAGCTGCTTGAGGTAGGCGTTGAGCTCTTTTTTGTCACGCCAGGCGGTGCCGTAGATACGCTGCAATTGGGCGTTGTCGGCGTTGCCGCGCCAGTAGGCGCCGGCCACTTTCATCAGTTTGAAGCCGTCGCCGAGCTTGCTGGTGGCGGGCAGGTGCGGGCCCCGGCACAGGTCGATGAACTCGCCCTGGCGATACAGGGACACTTCCTGGTCGGCGGGCAGGTCGCCGATGATCTCGGCCTTGAAGTCCTCGCCCTGCTTGAGGAAGAAGCTGACCGCTTCATCCCGGTCCCAGACTTCCCGGCGGATATCTTCGTTACGGCGAACGATTTCCTGCATGCGCTTTTCGATCGCGCCCAGGTCGTCCGGGGTAAAGGGTTCTTCCCGGTAGAAGTCGTAATAGAAACCGTTTTCGATGGTCGGACCAATGGTCACCTGGGTATCCGGAAACAGCTCCTGCACCGCTTCGGCCATGACATGGGCGGCGTCATGGCGAATCAATTCCAGGGCGTCTTCGTGGTCGCGGGTGACGATTTCCACTTCCGTGCCGTCCGTGAGCGGCAGATAGACATCCGTGAGACGGCCGTCGGCTTTCGCCGCCAGGGCTTGTTTGGCGAGTTTCTTGCTGATCCGTCCGGCGATCTCCAGGGCAGAGGCCGGCTGATCAAACTCCATAGTTGCCCCGTCGGGCAGTCGATAGCTCACGCTCATGGGTGACACGGAATCCGAGTAATGGGTTGGCTGGGGAAAAGTCCCCATCAGAACCGGGGAATGGTAGGCAATCGCTCTCTCACGTTCAAGCAAGGTTCCTTTACGCTGATGACAGCCTGTGCCTATGCTGGCTCAGTCAGATCCACAGGATAACGCGATGAGCAAGTTGGAACAGGTGCCCGACCCCCAACTGCCGCCTCTGCTAAGGGTGGCCCGGCAGATCAATGAGCAGCGCGATCTGGCGCCTTTGATTGAGGCCGTTCTGGAGGAGGCGCAGGTGCTCGCCGGCGCCGAGGCCGGGGTGCTCTGGCTGTATCATGAGCAGGGCGGCAAGGAGTGGCTGAACAGCGCGCGTCACTGCAGCAGCGGGCCGGACGGTGGGCCGGTATGCGAGTTGCAAGGGCCGCGCCTGCCGCTGGATGACGAGCACGCTAGCCGGCCGGCGGTGCGGGTGGCGCGCTCCGGTCAGTCTTTGCATCTCGCTGATGCGTCGCTACTGGAGGAGCAGGACCGGACGCTATTGGTGCCGTTGCTGGTCTCCCAGGTGGATTCGTTATTGCTGGTGCCGCTGCGTAACCATGAGGGCGTGGTGGTCGGCGTGCTGCAACTGGTGAACGCGCACCCGGAGGGTTTCCAGGGCTCCGGACGGTTTCCTGCTCCGGTGCTGGCGCTTCTTGAGGCGCTGGCCGGTTACGCCGGCATCGCCCTGAACAACCTGTTGTTGGTGCAGGAACTGAAGGACTTGCTCGACGCGTTCGTGAAGGTGATCGCGCGTGCTATCGATGCCAAGAGTTCACACACCAGCGCGCATTGTGAAAGGGTGCCCCTGCTTACCGAGTTGCTGGCCCGGGCGGCCTGTGACGATCAAGCCGAGTTCGCTGATTTCCAGCTCGACGAGGACGGCTGGTACGAACTGAGCGTGGCGGCCTGGTTGCACGACTGCGGCAAGCTGGCAACCCCGGACTCCGTGTTGGATAAATCCACCAAACTGCACAGTCTGCACGATCGCATCGAGATGGTGGCGGCCCGTTTCGCGGTACTGCGCAGCGAGGCGGAACGCCGCTATGAGCGTGAGTCACTGGCGGAACCGGCGCGCGAACCGGTGTTCCGCGAACGCATGGAAGAGACGGTGCAGACGCTCAGCGACGATCTCAGCTTCCTGGAGCGGATCAATAAGGGCGGCGAGTCCATGGCGCCGGAGGATCAGGCCAGGGTGCGGCGGTTGGCGGAGACCGTCTGGACCGACGCGCGTGGGCAACGCCGGCCGTTGCTATCCGACGATGAAGTGAACAACCTGTGCATCCCCCGGGGCACGCTCACCGAGGAGGAGCGTCGCATTATCAACGGCCACATGGACATTACTCTGGAGATGCTCGAATCCCTGCCGTTCCCGCGCAAACTGCGCCGCGTTCCGGAGTACGCCGGCGGCCATCATGAGCGCATGGACGGGCGCGGTTTTCCGCGTGGTCTGACCCGCGAACAAATGTCCGTGCCGGCCCGGATCATGGCGATCGCCGACGTGTTCGAAGCGCTTACCGCCCGCGAGCGTCCCTACAAGGCACCACTGAAATTGTCCGAGGCGCTGGGCATCATGCAGCGTATGCGCGATAACCGTCACCTTGATCCGGACTTGTATCGATTGTTTCTGGACGCCGGTGTATGGCGCGATTACGCCGGCACCGCGCTGGACCCCGAGCAATTGGATGTGGATGACGCTGCGCCCTATTACTGACGCTCGGGCAGGGAGTGCGTTCGTTAAAGAGTGACCACGCGGCTCTGGTCGCTCATATAGGCGACCCGGTTACGGCCGGCGCCTTTGGCCTGATAGAGAGCTTCGTCGGCGCACTTGATCATGTTGGTGGCGTCGTGGTTCTCGTTGCTGGCGCTGGCCACGCCGACACTGATGGTCACCACCTGGCTGATTCGCGACCCGGTATGAGGCAGGCCCAATTGCTCAATGCGGGTACGCATGCGCTCCGCGAAGACCAGCGCATCCTTGAGGCTGGTGTTGACCAGTACCACCACGAACTCCTCGCCGCCATAGCGGGCCACGAAGTCTTTGCTGCCCTGGGCCATGGAGCGTGGAATCGAGGCGACGGTTTTCAAACAGTCGTCACCGGCCAGATGGCCGTAGGTGTCGTTGTATTGCTTGAAGAAATCAATGTCGAACATCACCAGAGTGATGCGTTCGGAAACGCCGCCGCGACCGAAGCCGTGCAACACCTCGTCAAGCCGGTTCTCCATGCCGCGCCGGTTAAGGCAGCCGGTCAGACCGTCCACGGTGGCCTGGTTCTCGAGAACCCGGTTGGCGGAGTGCAATTCGTCGCGGTGTTGAAAGAGGACGTTTTCGGAGAGGAAGTGCTGGCGCAGCAGCCGCTCGTAAATATATTGGCCGAACAGGCTCATGCTGGCGCTGGCCACCGAGAGCAGCAGCAATACCAGGGTCAGATCCCGGTCCACGCGCTCGCTGTTGAACAAGGTCAATACCAGGATGCCGATCATCACCAGGCTGCTGGCGGCGGCCCAGTGGAAAGGCACGCGAAACACCACGCACGCCATCAGGATCGCCAAAGGGGTTTGCAGGAACATGCCGAAGGCCAGGGAATGGTCCACATTGAGGCCCATCCAGTTGCCGGTGAGCGCCACCGCGAACGCCACCGCCAGGCTGGCCACGTGCAACCACCGGCGCCAATCCGGGCGGCGGGCGATCAGGCCCGTGGCCACGGCCAGCATCATGCACAGCAGGCGCGGCCGCCAGGTATTGGCCGCCGCCTCTGGAGAGATGGTGTATTCCACCGCCAGGGCCAGCAGCAGCAGGGCCACCAGGCTGGCCGCCGCCCAGGGCGTCACGCTCGCCACGCTGCCGCGGAAATATTCCGCGAAATCGCGTTCCAGTGGACCGGGTAATCGCAGATGCCAGGGCAACCGGATGTCATTGCCGCTGGGTAAACTGCTCGTCCGTTGAGATTCGTCCTTCAACTGCTTTTATCCCTCCGATGCCGCCGGCATCGCAACCATCGGGTCATTGCTGCGCCAGTTTAGAGTATCCGTACGCCAGCCTCTAAACTTTCCGGCACCCCGGGCGCCGTCGCTATGGTCAGTTTTCAGACAACCGGCCGGGCTCCGTCCAGCAGGGCAATCAGGGCACGCCGCTTGGTCGCGGGCAGACGGCGGAAGTGATCAAGCAGAAAGCGCTCCTCGTCTCCCGCCGGCACCGCCGGCTCATCGCCGGGCAGATGGTCTGGCCAGTTGTTCATACTGTGCCTGAGTCGCGCGACGATTTCCGCGTTCATGCTGCGGTGGCTGACACCGGCCGCTTGCGCCACCCAATCCCGCATGCCGAGAGGAAAGCGAACCACGAATTTCTCGGCCCGGGTACGTTCCACCTGTTTCATAGTGTGCACAACGCCCTGGGAAAAACCTCACAATACGCATTTTTTTGCTCTAAATCGATACGTCTGTCCCACTGAACGCCGAGAAAGCGACGCGGTTAACATCTTGCTTCGATGTGGCCGCTCAGCGGTGATGACGAGGGGCGATCGGTGCTTTCGCGGCCGCCTCCGGCTGGGTCTGGGCACAGGTTTAGTATACCCTTTCTGGTTATTGTCTATCCTGGGGCATTCATGCCATGAATATTGCCAGTGCCGACCTCAACTTACTGAAGTACTTAGACGTGCTGCTGCGCGAGAAGAACGTCACCCGCGCCGCCGAGCAGCTTGGTATCACCCAGCCCGCCATGAGCAACTGTCTGAAACGGCTGCGGCATATGTTTGGCGACCCGCTGCTGATTCGTACCAGCGAGGGGATGACCGCCACGGACCGGGCCCTTGAGCTGCAACCGTTGGTACGCCAACTGATCGCCCAGGCGGAGTCGCTGTTTACCCCGGAGGACGTGTTCCGGCCGGCGGAAAGCCGTCGTGTATTCCGGATCATGACCAGTGATTACGCCGAAGCGACTTTGGTACCGCATATCGTGCGTCGATTGCGTGAAGAGGCGCCCAATGTGGTGTTGGATTTTCTGACGCCTTCGGATGTGAGTTACCCGGATATGGAGCAGGGCCGGGTGGATATGGCGGTGAACCGATTCAATGAGATTCCCGGTTCCTTTCACCAGGTGACCCTGTGGCGGGATTCCTTCTCCTGCTTGCTGAACCGGGATAACCCGATTGCCCGCAGCTTCGATTTGAACAGCTATCTGTCCGCCCAGCACATCTGGGTGTCAAAAACCGGTTTCGGGGTGGGGTTCGGCATGAACCCGGAGAAACTCGGTGGGCTGGGGTGGATCGACCACGCCCTGCAGCGAATCGGACGTAGCCGCAAAATCAGCATTTTCACCCGTCACTACCAAATGCCCGCTCTGCTGGCGATGAATAACGACTTGGTCGCCACCCTGCCCAGCCGTGTGGCACGGATGCAGGCGCAGAACGCCCGGTTGGTGATCAAATCGCCGCCGTTCGAGATTCCGGAACTCGAACTGAAGATGGCCTGGTCGCCGCTATTGCATCACAACAGCTCCCATCGCTGGCTGCGGCGGTTGATTCAAGAAGAAGCGGAGCGGATTCTCACGGAAGACCCATAAAGAGCAGTTAACGGTTAATAGTTAACAGTTAATAGTGGCGCGGGAGGGCGTGTTGCGGGCTGATAGGGGAGGGGCCGCGTTTAGGGCGCGGGCGCTTGCTGATACGCAGATAGGCCGTTGCGAATCCGCAGAGGCACTCTTAACTGGCTCTTCAGTGCAGTTACAGCACTGAAGAGCCTTGCAGCCAGCCACCTTTGGCGCGCCCCGGGTTGTCCTCGCCGGCTTCGGCGATGGCGCCTTTGCCCACGCCTTCGAAGGCGCGCACCCGGAAGTGCTTGCCGGGGGCTTCGCGGGCCAGTTCGTCGGCAATGTGCTCGGCCAGGTTCTCCACCGTGGAATCGGTATCCACCAGGTAGCAGTGGTCCTCCGGGATCACCAGCTCGAAGTGGCCCTGATCCGCGTCGTAGCGGAAGCGGTGGTGGGGCACTTCGTCCACGTAGTAGGTGCCTTCCAGGTCCGCGCGGGTGCCGATGTAGATGTCTTCCCAGCGGTCCGCCCAGAGTTTCTCCCAGTAGCGGCTGCGGCGCCCGTTCTCGAAGATCTGGATGCCGGAGCGGTGGCCGTGGGCGATGCGCTGGCAGTTGCCGTCGTGTTTTTTGAGACCGTGGGAGTAGTGGTAAAACGGCGCGGTGCCGGTGTCCTGTTCGCGTAGAAGCACTTTGATCTCGGTGACGTTGTCGGGCACCGAATCGCGGATCAGATCCATCAGGTAAAGCGTGACGCCCGCCTTGGTGATGGCGGTGCCAGACAATTCCAGCACGCTGGCGGTTGGCGAAACCATGCGGATTTCACCGGCCAGATAGCGCCATTCCAGGCTGATATGGCCGTCGTCGCGACGGTGCAGGCCGAGCAGCTCGCTTTCGCCGGGCAGCAGCAGGCGGTGGTCCACCCGTTCGTCCACGGCGTGTTTCAAGGCCTTCTTGATGTGGCCGAAATCGAACACCATGCCCTGGGCGTCCAGGTCACCGGTCAGTTCCAGATCCACGATCCAGGACTCCCCGACCATGCCGCGTTTGGCGTGGAGATAGGAAAAATCCACCACGGTCAGATTTTCAACGAAAAGCGTGGACATAGCATCCTGTCGGTTGGAGGGTGGGCGGTTCGTGTCCATTATAGTCAGTCGTAGCGCGGGGACTCACCCCAAGTTCTGTAAATAAGCGGTCGTTCTTCCCGGTGTTGTGAACGGGAACACGTCGGCCGGCGCGTGAACGCTCTCATCTGGCAACCGGCCCCGGCTTGTTCTATGGTTGGGCCTGCCTGAAAAGTGAACACCGGCGCGGCGGGCCTTGGTGGTAGCGCGTGCCGGCCCCCGGTAAAGGGAAACAAGCATGAGTGAAACTATTTTCTCCAAGATCATCGACCGGGAAATTCCGGCGGATATTATCTACGAAGACGATCAATGCCTGGCGTTCAAGGACGTTAATCCACAGGCGCCCACCCACTTTCTGGTGATCCCGAAAAAGCCGATAGCCAAGCTCTCGGACGCGGATCAAAGCGATAAAGAACTGCTCGGACACCTTTTGTTGGTCGCCGGCCAGGTTGCCGGGGAACAAGGGCTGGAGGATTTCCGTCTTAATGTGAACAACGGCGCCGGGGCCAGCCAGACCGTGTTTCATCTGCACGTGCATGTGCTGGGCGGGCGTCCGTTTAACTGGCCGCCGGGCTGAAGCGCCCGGCCATAAGAACACACAATAAAAAGGAGAAAACCATGAAACCATTGGTTGTTATCGCCCTGTTGTTGACGGTCACCGGTTTGGCTCACGCCGTGCCACCGCAAAACCCCGAGCAGGTCAACGCCATGATCGAGGAGCTGGAAAGCCTCCACGAGCAGGGTGTCGATCTGCACGATGATTACGATCCCGAAGACAACGCCCAGCTCAAGGCCTGCCAGGCGGAGCACGCCGGGCTCGGCGCCCAGGCCACCGAGTTGCGTAACCGCGCCGCCAAGCTGCCAGAACTGGCCTATCGGGTAAACCTGACGATGGCCGCCAACGATGCCGTGGGCTGCGTGTCCTGTACCGGCGACGGCAGCGACTGCGACGCCATTCCCGCCGCGCTCAAGCGCGTCGATCAGCAAATGAAGGCAGGGACCGAAGCCGGCGCCACCAGCGATTAACCTTCCGGCGTGAGCAGGGCCCGGGCCATCCGTGTGCTCTGCTCAATGCGCGTTCCTTTGTCGCCGCCACCGCCTTCCAGTAACAGGTCGTAGCGACGAGCGCCCCACAACATCAGAATCAAAGTGTCGATAGCGGCGTCGTCCACCGGCTCCGGGTAGTCCGACCAGGTCGCTATGCATTCCCGCCACGCCCTGGTCAGTTGCTGAAACGCGCGGCGATGGTGGGTGGCACTGGCGATCTTGCCTTCCATTAGCAGCATCTGCCGATCGAAATAGGGCGCTTGACCTTGTTCGTCGAGGGTCAGCCCTACCAGCCGCCTTAGCCTTTTCTCCCAGCCCGCGCCTTCCAGCTCGCCGTTAACATTGCCCAGGTCCTGGCACAGGCGGTCCATGCAATGACGCACATACCCGGATAAAAGCGCGGTGCGGTTGGGGAAGTATTCATACAGCGTGCCCACCGCATAACCGCTTTCCTCGGCAATCGCTCTTGTGGTCGCGGCGTCGGGGCCGTCGCGGCGCCAAATCCGAACAAAGCCATCGTAGAGGGTCTGCACGGTAAACACCGCCCGCGCCTGGGAAGGGCGCTTATGCGGTTGCGGCAAGGGTTTGCCCGATGGGTGTCTGGCCATAACGAATCCGAACCCGTGAACGTGGCTTGGTTGCTAGCATATATCTCATCGAAACCGGCTCTCGAAGAGCCTTTTTGCTGGAGATCATTATGACCCAAGAAACACGGTCCCGCTTGCTGACTGACAAAGCAAACCTGGGTGTCAGTCGTGTGTCGATTGAGGACGCGTCCGACGCCGCCGAAGGCGAGGTGCTGCTGGCCCTGGAGACCTTCGCGTTGACCACCAACAACATTACCTACGCAGCCTTCGGGGACGCGATGAATTACTGGTCGTTCTTCCCCACCGGAGAACAGGGCTGGGGCCATATGCCGGTTTGGGGGTTCGCCACCGTGGCGCAATCACGGGTTGAGGGTATTGCCGAAGGCGAGCGTTTCTACGGCTACTTCCCGATGGCCGATGTGCTCAGGGCGCGCCCTGAACGGCTCAGTGAGCGGGGCTTTTACGATGGTTCTGAACATCGTCAGGGATTGCCGTCGCCCTACAACCAGTACACCCGTTGCCGTACCGACGGCGCCTATGTGGCGGAGTTGTCCGATTTTCAGATGTTGCTGCGACCGTTGTTTTTCACTTCCTACATGCTGGCGGACTTCCTCGCCGATAATGATTTCTTCGGCGCGCGGCGGCTGGTGTTCTCCAGTGCATCCAGTAAAACCGCTTATGGCACCGCGTTTGCACTCGCCGACAGTGCCGGCGAGGACGGCATCGAGCGTATCGGTCTGACTTCCGGGCATCATCATGAATATGTCACCGGGCTTGGGCTATACCAAAAAGTGCTCGATTATCAGGAGTTGGAAACCCTGGATACCGACCTGCCCACCCTGTATGTGGACTTTTCCGGCAGCGACGCCCTGCGTGACCGCATACACCACCATTTCGGTTCGTCCCTGGCGTATGACTGCTATGCCGGGTCGGCCACCAACACCGAATTCCTCGACGCCCAGCGTTGGCCCGAGCCGGTGCCTGAGTTCTTCTTCGCGCCGGTACAGATCCGTAAACGCAATCATGATTGGGGGCCGCAGGCGCTCAGCGACCGCTTTGGCGCAGCGCAGCGCCGTTTTCTGGCAGCGGTCAGTGATCCGCGAAAGGGCTGGATGGAGTTGCGAGTCCATCAGGGGCTGGAGGCCGCCGGCGCGGTCATCGATGATCTGTACCGCAACGGCGGCGAGCCCCGCGAGGGACACGTGGTGCGGTTGCGTTAGAGGACGCCGGCACCTGGTATCGGCTATCCTCAAGGGCCACTCAGCGGCAGGATGGCGAGCCATGGCGGAATGGATAAAACCGGTCACCTTGGAAGGCGAACAGGTGGTGTTGGAGCCCTTGAGCCGAGATCACGCTGGTGATCTCGCCGACGCCACCGCCGACGGTGAGTTGTGGAAGCTGTGGTACACCTTCGTGCCGGCCCCGGGCGGCGTCGCCGATTATATCGATGCCGCCCTGGAGGGCCGCGACCGGCACGGTGACTTGCCGTTCGCGGTGCGCCACCGGGAAAGTGGCCGTGTGATCGGCAGTACCCGCTTCTTTCGCGCCGACGCGGACAATCGCCGTTTGGAACTGGGCCACACCTGGTACGCACGACGTTTCCAGCGTGGGCCGGTCAACAGTGAGTGCAAGCTGCTGTTGCTGGGACATGCCTTCGACCATCTGCGGGCCATCGCGGTGGAGTTGCGCACCCACTGGCACAATCACGCCTCGCGGACCGCCATTGCCCGCCTGGGCGCCAAACAGGACGGCGTGCTGCGCCACCATACTCTCACCGCCGACGGTATTTATCGCGATACGGTGGTGTTCTCGATCCTCAATCAGGAATGGCCGGCGGTGCGTCAGAATCTTAATTACCGGCTCGGTCGTACCTGAGATGAATTACTTCGCGCACCTCACGCTGGCCCGGCCCACGGTGCCGTCCAAGGTGGGTAACCTGCTGGGTGACTTTATGCGCGGAGTGCGTGAGGAGGACTTGCCAGAGGCCGTGCGACGCGGGCTGTATAACCACCGGCTGGTGGACCGGTTCACCGACCAGCACCCGCTGGTGATGGAGAGCCGTGCGTTGTTTTCTCCCCACCGTCGCCGCTTTGCCGGGGTGGCCCTGGACGTACTGTTCGATCATTTTCTGATTCGTCACTGGGGCCGTTTCCACGATACCCCGTTGGAATATGCCATCGAGACGGATTACCAATCGTTGCGTCACGGTACGCCGTTGATGCCGGCGCCGATGCGCGCGACCACCGGAAACATCGTCGAGTACGACTGGTTCGGGCATTACGCGGAACTGGGTAACGTCGGGCGGGCCCTGGACCGGATCGCCGCGAGGATACGCTTCGCCAACCGCTTCGATGGCGCCCTGGAAGACATCGAGCGCCACCATGACCGGTTGGAAGCGGTGTTTCTGGTGCTCTATCCGGCGCTACGCGATCACGTCGCCGAGCAGGCGCTGGAGCACCCGCGTGGCGATTCCCCGGCGATTACAACGGGTTGATTTCCAGCGCCGCCATAGTGTCCTGGTAAAGACGTTCCGCCAATTTCTTGTTGCGTGCCCGGGGTGACCGGGTGGCGCTGCCCTTGGCGTCGAAATAGCCGCCGGTGACGCCGATGAATTCCTCGTCCAGGGCCATGCGCACCGGCAGCCGCGCCGCTTTTTCCGGTGTCGTCAGGGTCGGGCGGATCAGTTTCATCGCCACTTCCGGCACGTGCCGGAAAATCGGCGTATCCACGCCGCCGGGGTGCAAGGCATTGCTGGTGATGCCTTGGGCCGCAAGCCGTTGGGCGAGCACGTCGCTGAACAGAATATTGGCGAGCTTGGACTGCCCGTAGGCATCCATTACCAGGTAAGGGCGGCGGCCGCGCCAGGTTTTGGTGTTGATGCGGCCCAGCCAGTGCGCCACCGAAGCCAGGTGTATGACGCGGGCGTCGTCACGCTGTTGCAGCAGCGGCAGCAACAGATGCGTAAAGAGCACCGGGGCCAGGTAGTTCACGCCGATCTGCATTTCGTAACCGTCGCCGGTGAACTGCTGGCGGGTGGGCACCACCCCGGCGTTGTTGATCAGCACGTCGATGCCATCCAACTCGTCGTTGAGGCGCCGGGCACAGCCGCGCACCTGGGACAGATCCGATAAATCGAGGGGGAACAAACGCACCCGCGCCTGCGGATGATTGCCTTTAATGCGTGCCACCGCCGCCTGGCCTTTGGTCTGATCGCGGCAGGCAAGGATCACTTCAGCGCCGCGGCTCGCCAATTGTTCCGCGGTGCAAAAACCAATGCCGGAATTGCCACCGGTGATCAAAACCCTTTTGCTCATCATTTGCTCCTTGCTGTGACAAGCGCTAAGCCTAGCATAGAAAAAATCACCAAAGCGGTACCCGGAAAGCGGCACTCCGCGGGCGCTGCGGCCGTTCCCGGAGATTACTGGTCAGAGTCGGGGTGTGTTTTGATCCAGCTTTCAATGACGGCGGTGACCCGAGGCCAGTAACGGCCCTGTAGCAGCAAATGCGGGCCGTCTGGAAAGTTCCGGTAATCTCCCTGCGGCCCCAGGCGCTGGCGCAGCCGGCGAATGCCTACCGCCGGCACTGAATCGTCCTTGCCGCCGTAGAGCACCAGCGTCGGTTGCTGAATCCGCGACGCCTCGTCACTGGCGCTGTCCGCCAGTTTGATCAACCCCCAGTAGGCGCCCATGCGAACCTGTTGCATCACCAGTGGGTCGTCCGCCCGGCGGCGGGCGGCTCGTGGCGCCATGTCGGGGGCGTCCGGCGAGCGTGTCACATCCAGGGGATAGCGTGGCGCGAGAGTGGCGACGGAGGCAATCAGAACATTCCAGCCGTAGCGCAGTCGAATGCCTTCACGCACCGCCGGTGCCGCCAGAATCAGGCCGGCCAGCGGCACCTCCGGGTGACGGCTGGCGACCAGCATGGCCACGGCGCCGCCGAGGCTTTCGCCGAACAGAAACAGGGGCGTATCGGGATGCCGCGCGCCGAGATGCCGGGCAGTGTCCACGGCCTCGGCAATCAGCCGCTCTTCGCCGGCCCAGCGGCCGTCGGGCAGCATGCGACGGCCGAAGCCGGCCTGATCGTAGCTGTACACTTGGTAGCCGGCCGCCGCCAGATCCGGCGCCGCCAGGTCGAAAGCGGCGCTGTAGTCACCGAAGCTGTGCAGCGCCAGAATCACCGCCTTGGGCTCGCCGGGTGTGTCCCAGGCGCGCAGCTCCAGGGGCGGCGGCACCGTCGCCCGTCCGGCGCAGGCCGTCAGCAAGGTGAGGAACAACAGAGCAAGAAGGGTTTTGAATGCGGACATCGGATCAGTATAGGCAAGGTATCGTGAACGCCGGGTGGGGGCTGTTGGGTTTGTTATTGGCCGGGGCAGCCGCCGGTCAGGATTTCACGCAGCATAGAACGGTAACCGCCACCGCGTTTAATTCCCTGCCCGGGCAAGGCCACGGCGAAGACCACACCCTGGCGGCCTGGGGCGACACTTTGGTGCCGGGCATGAAAGCGATCGCCGTATCCCGGGATCTGATCGGTGCCGGTCTCACCGAGGGCACGGCGGTGCGCATCGACGGGCTGGAAGGCACCTGGTACGTGCGCGACAAAATGCACGCCCGCTGGCGCAATAAAATCGATATCTACATGGGTGAGGACCGCGCGGCGGCCCTGGAGTGGGGACGCCAGCGAGTGGAGATTCGCTGGAATCCGGGCGACTAGCGGCTCAGCCAGGCCATCAACGCCCGCGTTGCCCGCTGCGGGACCAGTTTTTCAAGCAATACGGTGAATCGAAACGGCAATCCCACCGGTACATGCACCTGGTCGCTTTGCAGTGCATCGAAGGCGGCTTTGGCCACGTCGTCGGCGTTGAGTTTGACACCCATGCGTCGCACCACCGGCGCCTCGAACGTCTGGTCGTTGACCATGCCGGTGTTCACGAACGGCGGCATCAGGTCCTGCACGCGAATGCCGTGACGCCGCCATTCCAGGTCGAGCGCCTCGGTGAGACCGCGCACCGCGAACTTGGAGGCCGAATAGCTGGCCAGATGCGGCACCCCATAGAGCGCCGAGGCGGAACTCATATTGAGTACCTTCGGATGCGGCGCTTTTTTCAGGTACGGCAAGGCGGCCAGACACATCTGCAAGGTGCCGGCCAGGTTCACGTCCAGAGTGAAACGATGCTGTTCCGCGCTGATATCCTCGAAATGTCCCATGCGCAGCACGCCGGCGCTATTGAACAACAGGTCCAGCCGGCCGCCGCAAGTGGCGGCGAAGTCCGCCACAGCCGCCTGACACTGGGCCATATCGGTGACATCCAGCCGTTGGTACCAGCAATGCTCACCCAGTTGCGCGTGCACGGCCTGCAAGGCCCCTTCGTTGACGTCCAGCAGGCCCACTCGCCAGCCGTTGGTGTGAAAACGACGCGCGGTGGCCAGCCCGATGCCGCTGGCCGCGCCGGTGATCAAGATACTGTTCATGCCGTTCCCCCGATAACGCCCCATCCGGGCGGCAATGCCCGGGCTACCACGTCGATCCAGGCGCCGTGGGCAGGGTGAATTCGCCTTCCCGGTTGAAATGGACCGGAAACGCCAGACCGGCCACGCGGGCCGTGCCCTTGAGTTGGTAACGCAAGGGTTGGTTGCTGTTTTGCTGTAAGTGTTGCAGTTGTTGCAGTGTGCCGAGCAGGCTGGTGGACACGCTGGTGGTGATCAATACATCGCCGAGCGCCGGCAAAGTGGTGGCTTCGCTATTATTACCGCGTGCCAGCCGTTCGCCGTTGACTCGAATTTCGTAATCCAGCGCCTTGACGGTCACCGCCCGGTCGTTGGGATTGCGTGCCCGCAGTACCGCTTGCCACCGTTGTTCGAACACCCCGACGCTCTCCAGACGCAGCGAAGACAGGGACACTTCGGGGGCCTCCAGACCGGACAAAGACTGGCAGGCAGTGGTAAAAAGCAGCAGCAGAACGGGAATGCTTAAACGGGTCAGTACTCGCATAACGACTCCATGTCATCTTCAGGCTCCCCCAACCGGGCATGATACCGCAGTCGCCGCCGCTGGCCCACGCGAACCACGAACTTACAGGAGGCCTTTATGGATATTGAGTGCCGACAAGGTGACATCACCGCCCAGACCGACCTGGATGCCATCGTTAATGCCGCCAACGCCCGGCTCGCCACCGGCGGTGGCGTCGCCGGCGCTATTCATCGTGCCGCCGGTCCTGAACTGGCACGCGAGTGCGCGCCACTGGCGCCGATCAAACCCGGCCAGGCGGTACTCACCGGCGGCCATGATCTGCCCAACAAGCATGTTATTCATTGTCTCGGACCGGTGTAAGGCCGTGACCACCCCGCCGACCGGTTGCTGGCCGACTGTTATCGCAACGCGCTGGTGATCGCTGACCGGGCCGGTCTGCGGAGCCTCGGTTTTCCGGCGCTCTCCACCGGCGCGTTCCGCTACCCCATGGACGACGCAGCGGCCGTGGCGCTGGCCACGGTGGTGGCCGAGGGGCCGCGGTTAACGCATTTGCGGCGGGTGCGGTTCGTACTCTTCGACGGTGCCTCGTTGGCGGTTCATCAGCACGCCCTGGAGGCGGCGACCGGCACTTGAAAAAATGCCGCGGCGAGGCCAGACAACAGGTGAGAGGGGCGTTCCAGAGGCCGGCAATGGTGTGACGACCGCTCAAGGCCGGCGACGCGGTGCTGACCGTGGACATACAGAACGATTTTGGCGCCCTGGAGGTGCCCGACGGTGAGGCCATCGTGCCGGTTTTGAAACCGATTTGATCGGCGCTGCCTCCCGTCCGGTGTTCGCCGGGCAAAAGGAGTCTTGATGCACGCTTTATGGCCTTCGGAGCGGGAGTTGGCCCTGCTTACGGACCTGTATGAACTCACCATGGCGCAGGCCTACTGGCGGGACGATCATCGTGGCGAAGCGGTGTTCAGTCTGTTTTTTCGCGAGTTACCGGACTCGCGTCGCTTCGCCGTGGCCTGTGGGCAGGAATACGCTGCCCACTTGATCCGTGATCTGCGTTTTTATCCCGAGCAAATTGATCGGCTGCGCGGTCTCGATCTGTTTAATGATGATTTTCTCCGCTGGCTGGCGGACTTTCGTTTCGACGGTGAGGTGCGGGCGCTGCCCGAAGGCTCGGTGGTGTTTCCCAATGAGCCGTTGTTGGAAGTCCGGGCGTCGGTGGTTCAGGGGCAGTTGCTGGAAAGCCTGCTGATGAACTACGTCAACCTGGAAACCTTGTTGGCCTCCAAGGCGGCGCGCATGGTACTGGCCGCCGAAGGCGTGCCGGTGATGGATTTCGGCATGCGCCGCATGCACGGCCTGGAGGCGGCCTGGCGCAGTGTGCGCGCCTATCGAGTGGCCGGTATCGCCGGCACCAGCAATGTGCTGGGCGGGCTGACCTTCGATGTGCCGTTACGTGGCACCATGGCCCATTCCTACATTCAATCCCACGATGACGAGACCGAGGCGCTGCGCCGTTACGCGCGGGATTACCCGGGTACCACCTTGCTGGTTGATACCTACGATACTCTGCGCGGCGTCGATCGGGTGATCAATCTGGTACGCGTCGAAGGGCTGGACATAGGCGCGCTGCGTATTGATTCCGGAGACTTGGGTGCATTGGCCCGGCAGGCCCGGGAAAAGCTCGATGCCGCTGGTTTGCGCAAGATGCGTATCGTGGTCAGCGGCGGCCTCGACGAGGATAAAATCCAGATGCTGGTCCGGGACGGCGCGCCCATCGACGGCTTCGGCGTGGGCACGGAAATGGGGTCGGTGGCCGATGCGCCGTCCCTGGATTTCGCCTACAAGCTCACCGAATATCAGGGGCGCCCGCGTCTCAAGACCTCTCCGGGCAAGCCCTTATACCCCGGCGCCAAGCAGGTGTGGCGGTTCAGTGACGGTCAGGGACGAGCGCAATACGACGAAATCACCGGCCGCGACGAAGCCCGCGCCGGGGTGCCGTTGCTGCGTCCGGTGTTGGAAAACGGTGAACCGGTGGCGCCGCCGCCGGACCCCGACCAGGCCCGCCAGCGGTTGCGCGATCAACTGGCCGCTTTGCCGGCGGCGGTGCGCTCACTGGCGGCGGCCGACCAGGCGGCTGGCGGGTATCCGGTACGCATCAGCGACGCGCTGGAAACGCTGCGGCGCGACACGGTGTCGGCGCTGGATTGATCAGCGCCAATGCCGGTGGAGAAAGTCGCGGCTTTCCGCCAGCGCCAGATCGGCGTCGTGCAATACGCCGGCGTGCAATTGGAACACGTGCCAGCGCCCCGGATAGCGCTGGTAACGCGCCTCGCAGTCGGCCTGGTCCAGGGCGTCGGCGAGTCGTTCGCTGTCGTTGGCGAGAATTTCGTCGCTGCCGGTCTGGATCAGCAGCGGCGGCAGTCCGTTCAGGTTGCCCAGCAGCGGTGACGCCTCGGGGGCCTGACGGTGTTCGCCGGCGTAGGCTGTGGCGGCGAATTCCAGCCAGTCGCGGTTGAGCATGGCTTCTCCCGGCGCGGTGGCCGGCGTTTGCGTGAGCGTCAGATCCACCCAGGGTGAAAACAGCAGCGCGCAGGCGGGCAGCGGCTGACCTTCGTCACGCAGGCGTTGCAGCAGTGCCAGGGTCAGCCCGCCGCCGGCGGAGTCGCCGGCCACCGCCAACCGTTCCGGTGTATGGCCTTTTTCCAGTAACGCCAGGTAGGCCTGGTGGGCATCGTCCAGCGCCGCCGGGTAGGGGTGTTCGGGCGCCAGCCGGTAATCGGCCACCGCCACGCTGGCATCCGCCAGCCGTGCCAAGTGGCTGGTCAGGGCACGGTGGGTGACCGGCGCGCCGCTCACATAGCCGCCGCCGTGCAGATACAGCACCGTGCCTCGCTGGCCGTCGCCGGTCAGCTCCACCGGTACCGGGCCCAGTACGGTGGGGCGGCGGCGCACGCCGCGTGCCGGCAGGGTCACCCGTGACAGAGCCGCCAGCCAGCGCCGTTGTAGCGCTACCGGGCTGCGCGAAAGAAAAGCGGGTTTAAGCAGAACGCTCAGGCTGCCGCGCAGGGTCGCCGCTAATATTGTCTGGCCGCGGGTGGGTACCGCGCCGCCGGTTTCACGGATGCAACTCATAGTCTTTCGGGTCCAGGTGTCGGGTCTGTTGCCGGTAGCTGAAAGTAAAGCCCGGCCAGTTGTTGGTGTTTTTGCCGCTGGCGGTTTTGTACCAGCTTTCGCAACCTTGCTCCCATACGGTGTCGCGCATGCGGGCCTGCAGCGCTCTGTTGAAGTCGTCCTGCACGTCGGGACGCACATCCACGAAGCGGTGGCCTTCGCGTTCCAGTGTTTCCAGGGCGCTGACCACATAGGCAATCTGCGATTCCAGCATGTAGATAATGGAGTTATGGCCCAGGTTGGTATTGGGGCCGTAGAGCATGAACAGGTTAGGGAAACCGTGCACGGTGATGCCGAGATAAGCTTCCGCGCCGTCCTGCCAGGCTTGATTCAGGTCGCGGCCGTGGCGGCCGCTGATCGCCATTGGCGCCAGAAAGTCGGTGGCCTGGAAGCCGGTGCCGTAAATGATCACATCCGCGTCATGGTGCCGGCCGTCCGCGTCTTCCACGCCGTCGGCGGTGATCGCGCGCACACCGCCGGTAAACACCGGAATGCGATGCTCGGTGAGGGCCTGATAATAGTCGTTGGAAATCAGGATGCGCTTGCAGCCCATGGGGTAGTCCGGAATCAATTTGGCGCGGGTCTCGGCGTCGGGGACACAGTGCTCCAGGTGCTTTTTAAAGCGATATTCATGGAAGCGCATGGCGCCCTGGAGACTGGTAAAGCCCAGCACCCGGCTTTCGTTCTGCGCGTAGACGCGTGCCCGATCCAGTTGTTGAAGTACTGGAAAGCGGGCCATCAAACGCTGCTCGGTGGCCGAGTAGGGCCGGTCCGGTTTGGGAATCACATAGGGCGCCGAGCGCTGGAACAGCAGCACCTGTTTGGCCTGCTTGGCCACTTCCGGCACGAACTGAATGGCGCTGGCGCCGGTACCGATCACCGCCACGGTCTTACCGATGAGATCCACTTCGTGGTTCCAGCGCGCGCTGTGGAACGCCTCGCCGGTGAAGTCGTCGCGGCCGGGCAGGTTGGGCAAGGCGGGCCGGTTAAGCTGGCCGGAGGCGGTGATCAATACGCGGGCGGTGACCGGCCCGCCGCTGGTGTCCAGGTGCCAGAGCCCGGCGGTTTCATCGAAACGGGCGCCGTTGACGCTGGTGCCGAAACGGATATGTTGGCGCAACCGGTACTTATCGGCGCAGTGGCGCAGGTAGTCGAGAATCTCCGCCTGGGGCGCGAAGCGCCGCGACCAGTCGAACTTCTTTTCGAACGAGAATGAATACAGGTGCGACGGCACGTCGCAAGCGGCGCCGGGGTAGGTGTTGTCCCGCCAGCAGCCGCCCACGTCGTTTTCTTTCTCGACAACCACCAGCGAATGCTGGCCGTGCTCTTTCAGAGCCACGGCCATGCCGAGACCGCCGAAGCCGGCGCCGATGATGGCGACTTGATAATCCGGTTGCATAACAGAGCCCCGCCGTTGATTTGTCCCCACTGTAGCGCGGTCTCGGCAAGCTGTTTATGGCCGGTCTGTAACCGCTGCGGTTTTTTCTGTCAGGCGCTGGAGCCGAACCTTTCTACGAAGCTCGGTTTGTAGGAGCTTGCCCTGCAAGCGAAAGGCCGGCAAAAGCCGGCCGGCAGGATCCCAGAGAGGCTGTTTGTGTTGCCGTTAGAACGTTCTCTGGCATCCTGCCGGGAGCTTGCGCTCCCTTTCGCGGGCAAGGCCTGCTCCCACAGTCCGCTCCTACCGGCGGACGGTTTAAAGGGTGTCGGTAAGCAGAATGCCGAGGCTGAAGCGGGTTTCGTAATCGTCGTAGTTGATCAGCGAATCGCCGTAGCCTGTGAACACCTGCACTAGGCCTTTAAAACGGTCGTTAATGGGGAACGAATAGTTGATCTGACCGGCGCCCTTGTTGTCCGAACGCAGGTTGTTGCGAACCATCAGCTCCAGCACATGGTTGCCGAATACCCGGGCCACTTCCAACTGGAAATTCCCCATGTACTTTTCGATGTCCGGATTATTGTCGCCGCGCGGGTCGAGAGGGAAATCCTTCTCTTCCTCCGGGATTCGGTACCAGGGTGTGACCGACACATAGTAGGAGCCGATCTGCGAGACATGGCGCAGGTAAAGACGGTTCCAGCTCCGCGATGTGGGTTCGTCCTGGCCGTTGGAGTCATGGCGGAAGCCGAATGCCAGCAGCTCCGATTGCACCGGCCCCAGTTGCCAGTCGACCGGCTTGGCGAGAAAAATCTCCGGAGTGAAATTGATTTCCCGGAACGGGCGGGACTCCTCGCTGTTATAGGCCTGCCAGAAGAACACCCCGGTGAACGCCATGTATAGCGAGCTGCCGTCCCAGAAGTCGGTGTACAGCGGGGCTTTCAAGGAAAATTGGAATTTCACCTCCCCGGAATCCAGATCCTGGTCTTCGCGGTCCGGATCGTTCCACTGAGGGTTACTCAGGTGGCTGTAGGGCATCAGATAGTTGCGCCGGTGCGGCGTGATCACGAACGGGTTTTCCTGGCTGGTCTGTTCCAGTGCCAGGCGGGCGCGCAAGGCATCTTCATGGGGCAGGCGCTGGCGAGCGGCGGTGCCGTTATCGCACCAGCCGCGCAGTTGTTCCAGGGTGACGCCATCGCCGGCGGTTTGCGCGGCGCGCAGCAAACACGATTCGTTCCGATCGCGGGCTCGTTGCTGCTGGTTGTCGGTGGTGCCCGCGTCCAGGGCGTTCGGGTTGGCGGTATCCGCGGTGTCGTCGTCGGCGAACACCGGCTGGCCGGCGATCAGCAATACAGCGAGAGCGGTCGGCAACGACAGCAGAGAGGGCAGAAGCCGTTTCATCGATAGTCCTTAGCGGTGGTACCTATGTGCGGGCCATGGTGATGCCTGTGGCCATCACTATAGAGAGCGCAATTCGTCGTCTTCCATGGTGCGAGCTTCCTCTTCCAGCATGACAGGAATGCCATCACGCACCGGATAGGCGAGCCCGCTCGCCTTGCATTTCAGTTCGTTGTTCCGCTCGTCGAAGATCAGCGGTGCTTTGCTCACCGGACAGACCAGAATATCCAGCAGATTGGGGTCGATCATGGCGGGTCGCTCCTGTTTCCGGGCCCTGACGCTGAACGGACTATACCAGCCTTGCCGGGCGAAAAGTGATTTCAAACGCTTGTTTGACTTGTGGGTCACAAATAGTTGTGGGCACTGGCTTTGAGGCGGCGCTACCATTGGCCCCCTTGACGATGGACCCGCCCCGTTTCGCTGCTTTTTCTACAGACTTCCGGGGCCGGTTTCCCTGCTTTGCAAACCATTCCGGGAGATCCGACATGCCTGATTATAAGGCTCCCCTGCGCGATATGCGCTTTGTGCTCAACGAAGTCCTCGACCTGGACGGCCACTACGCCAACCTGGGCCTGGAAGAAGTGAACAGTGAATTGCTTAACGCTTTCCTTGAGGAAGGCGCCAAATTCGCCGAAAACGAATTGGCCCCCCTTAACCGCTCCGGTGACGAGGAAGGTTGTGGTTTCGAGAACGGCGAAGTGACCACCCCCAAAGGGTTCAAGGAAGCCTACGACAAGTATGTCGAAGGCGGCTGGCCGGCCATGGGCGGTGATCCGGAATTCGGTGGCCAGGGTCTGCCCGGCTCTTCCAGCATCGCGATTTCCGAAATGACCGGTACCGCCAACTGGTCCTGGAGCATGTATCCGGGCCTGTCCCACGGTGCGGTGGCGACCATCGAAGCCCACGGCACTGACGAGCAGAAGCAGGCCTACCTGCCCAAGCTGACCAGCGGCGAGTGGACTGGCACCATGTGCCTGACCGAAGCCCATTGCGGCTCCGATCTGGGACTACTCAAGACCAAGGCCGAACCCCAGGCGGACGGTTCCTACAAAATCACCGGCACCAAAATCTTTATTTCCGCCGGTGAACACGACATGGCCGGCAACATCGTCCATATCGTTCTCGCCCGCCTGCCCGACGCGCCCAAAGGCACCAAGGGCATTTCCCTGTTCATCGTGCCAAAGTTCCTCACCGACGGTGAAGGCGGCGTGGGCGAGCGCAACGGCGTGGCCTGCGGTTCCATCGAGCACAAGATGGGCATTAAAGCCTCCGCCACCTGCGTGATGAACTTCGACGGCGCCACCGGCTACCTGATTGGCCCTGAGAACAAAGGCCTGAACTGCATGTTCACCTTTATGAACTTCGCCCGTCTGGGGACCGCCATCCAGGGCGTGGCCCACGCGGAGCTGGGTTTTCAGGGCGGCCTGACCTACGCCAAGGACCGTCTCGCCATGCGCAGTCTGTCCGGCGCCAAGAACGCTGACGGCCCGGCCGATCCGATCATCGTGCACCCGGACGTGCGCCGCATGCTGCTGACCAGCAAAGCGTTCGCCGAAGGCGGCCGCGCACTGGTGTATTTCTGCGCTCAGCTCGGCGACACCGTGAAGCTGGCCAAGGATGAGGAAGAGCGTAAACAGGCCGATGCCCTGATGGCGCTGCTCACTCCGATCGCCAAGGCGTTCGTTACCGAGGTGGGCCTGGAAGCGGCCAACCACGGCGTGCAGATCTACGGCGGCCATGGCTTCATTCGTGAATGGGGCATGGAGCAGAACCTGCGTGACGCGCGCATCTCCACTCTGTACGAAGGCACCACCGGCATCCAGGCGCTCGACCTGCTGGGCCGTAAAGTGTTGATGACCCAGGGTCAGGCGCTGCGCAACTTCACCAAGATCATCCACAAGTTCTGCGAAGCCAACGCCGACAACGAGCATCTCAAAGAGCTGATCGAACCGCTGGCGGCCAGTAACAAAGAGTGGGGCGATCTGACCCAGTACATCGGTATGCAGGCGATGCAGAACCCGGACTACGCCGGCGGTGCGTCGGTGGATTACCTGATGTATTCCGGCTACGTGACCCTGGCTTATCTGTGGGCCCTGATGGCCAGCAAGGCCCAGGCGCAGCTCGACGCCGGCGCCGGTGACGAGGACTTCTACAAAGCCAAGATCAGCACTGCGCAGTTTTACTTCAAGCGCATTTTGCCTCGTGTGGCCGGCCACAAAGGCGCCATCGAAGGCGGTATCGACAGCCTGATGGAACTGGACGCGGAGCACTTCGCGTTCTGATTCTGGCCGTCACTGGTCCGATCGAAAAGCCCGGCCTTCGCGCCGGGCTTTTTTTGTGGGGTATTCCGGGGTTTGGCTTTTAGCCACCGGGGGAGCTGCACTTGTGGGAGCTTGCCTTGCAAGCGAAAGGGTGGCTTTAGCCACCCGGCAAAGGTTGCCCCGCAGGATTCCAGAGAGATGGTTTGTGCTGCCGTTAGAAAGAGCTCTGGGATCCTGCCGGGGCTTCGCCCCTTTCGCGGGCGAGGCCCGCTCGCACAACCCGCGCTTGGTCAGCATCGCTTGGTGGGTAGCCGCCGAGAACTAACCGGGCGAGGAAGCTGCCAACCCAACGGTAAAAATTTTCTGGCGATGCCGCTATAGTTAGGGGCTGGGGGAACCGGCCGCCGGCCGGGACAATAATATTGTGGGGGAACGATGAAAAAACTGCTTCTCGCGGTCCTGGTTCTGGCCGGGCTCTGGCTGGCCGCCGGCTATGTGATCGGTAATAAAGTGGAAGACACGGTGCGGGCCCAGGCGGCCGCCCAGGAATTTGTACTCGGATCCGGCAGAGTGCGTCTGGAGGTCGTCGATTACGATAAGGGGCTGTTCAGCGCTCAATCTCGTATTTGCGTGGTGTTCGATCAGTTGGCGTCGCATATGGCCATGATGCAGGCCTATTCCGGCAAGCTTTGCGATCGCAGTGAGGTCCACTACGGACCGTTGCTGTTCGGGCCCGACGGTCCGTCGTTGGGACTCGCCTACGCGCGCAGCGAACTGGACTTGAGCCTGCTGCCGCCGGAAGTAAAACAGATGGTCGACGGCCTGTTCGCCGGCCAGCCGCCGGTGACCGGCCACACCTGGTATACCTTCGACGGCGGCGTGGATCTGCGTGTACTGGTGTCACCGTTCCAGTTCGAAAGTCCGGCCTTGCGTGCCTCGCTGGCGGAGCTGCGCATGGACGGACACGTCGATGACCCCATCGCCATGCTCGGCGACTTCTACGTACGTGGCCGCGATCTGCGTGTAGCCGGACCGCAGGGCGCGCTGGTGCTGCCGGAGCTGGACGCGGAAATCCATCTCAAGGCCATGCTTGGCGACGTGCTACCGCTGATCGATATGACCTTGGCGGCCAACGGTCTCAGTGCCAGTGCCGGCGGTCGCGAGCAGGTGGCGGGCAATCTTACCCTGCGCTCGCGCACCCGCGCTGACGGCGACACCCTGGCCGGCGATACGGGCCTGTGGCTGGACGGGTTGAGTGGCGAAACGGTTCCGGAACGGGTCGCCAGCGCCTATATGGGCATGGAATGGCAGGGTTTCGACAAAGCTGCGGTCATCCGTCTACAGGCTATTTCCCAGGAACTGGACCGCCTGCAAATGGAAATGATGGTGCAGGCCATGGGAGGCCAGGGGGACTCGGCGGCGATGCAGGATAGCGCCGAGCGCATGCAGGTGCTGGGCGAAGAGATGGTCACCGTGATGAGCACTCAATTGCTGCACCCGGGACGTAGCGGCATGACCGTGCAGGCGGTGGTGGACGGCCGCGGCGAACGCCAACTGACCCTGGACAGTAATCTCTATTACAACGGCCTGGACGGGCTCAACCCGAGCTTCGCCGAACTGCAAATGCTACCGCCGGCCGCGCTGGCGCGGCTGGCTGACGTGACACTCGACTTTGACGTCGCTTCCGCGTTACTGCCGCCGGGCCTGCGCGCCGGCTCGGTCGACTACCAACGCAGCGGCTGGCTACGCAGTGAGGACGGGCGGTTGCGCTCTCATCTGACAATCGAACAGGGGGGCGTCACCTTGAATGGCGAGTCGATGACGGTGCCGGAACTGATGGCCAAGGGGCAGGCGGCCGCCGGGGCCAGCCACCGCGAACAGGATGGCGAGGTTTACTGAGGCCGCGGCCACAGCGCTGGCTCCCCGGGGCCGCGGCGTGCTGTAATTACGGCATGCTCAAAATCTTGCTGTGGCGTGCTTTGGCTCTGTTTTGCGTGGCGCTGGGTTTGATCGGCGTGGTTCTGCCAGGCATGCCCACCGTGGTGTTCATGCTGGTGGCCGCTTGGGCCGGGGCCAAAGGCTGGCCGCGCCTGGAAGCCTGGTTGCTCGCCCACCCGCGCTACGGTCCGCCGATCCATCATTGGCGCCGGGACCGTGCCATATCCCGGCGCGGCAAGTGCGCCGCGTCCACCATGATGCTGATCAGTATCGGCGTGATTGTCTTGTCCCCCGTCCCCAACCCGGTCAAGATCGGCGTCCCGCTGTTTTTGTGCGCCATGATGCTGTGGTTGTGGCGACGCCCGGAGCCCCGGCAGGAAGATGAACGGCGGGTCACAAATAAACATTTACGCCCAGTTCGCCGGGACTAAACTATCGTCCCGCCGCCAAGTTAAGTCAGTTGCCAGTTTCGGGAGATATGCCAATGGCCACCTATAAAGCGCCCCTGGACGATATGCGCTTCGTCCTGAACGACGTGTTCAAGGCCGACCAGCTCTGGGCGTCCATGTCCGCCACCCAGGAAGTGACCCGCGATCTGTCCGACGCGATCCTCGATGAAGCCGGCAAGATGGTGGAGAACCTGCTGTTCCCCCTTAACCGTGAAGGCGACGAACAGGGTTGCCGTTTTGATAACGGCGAAGTGACCACTCCGGACGGCTTCAAGGACGCGTTCAAAACCTACGCGGAGAACGGCTGGAGCGCTTTTTCCGGCAACCCCGAATTCGGCGGCCAGGGCATGCCCAAGTCCCTGGCGGTGCTGTTCGAGGAAATGATGCACAGCGCCAATTCTTCGTTCGCTCTCTATCCGGCGCTCACCAACGGCGCCACCCTGTGCCTGGACGCCCACGCCTCCGAGGAACTCAAGCAGGCTTACCTGCCCAAGCTTTACAGCGGCGAGTGGAGCGGCACCATGTGCCTCACCGAGCCGCACTGCGGCACCGACCTGGGCATCATGCGCAGCAAGGCGGTGCCCAACGACGACGGCTCCTACAACGTCTCCGGCACCAAGATTTTCATCACCGGTGGTGAGCACGACATGGTGGATAACATCATCCACCTGGTACTGGCCAAGCTGCCGGACGCCCCCGCCGGCTCCAAAGGCATTTCCCTGTTCCTGGTGCCCAAGTTCGTGCCCGACGCCAACGGCGATGCCGGCGAGCGCAACGGCGTGGCCGCCGGTTCCATCGAACACAAGATGGGCATCAAGGGCTCCGCTACCTGCGTGATGAACTTTGACGACGCCAAGGGCTGGATCATCGGCGAGCCCAACCAGGGCCTGGCGGCCATGTTCACGATGATGAACTACGAGCGCCTGTCCATCGGCATCCAGGGCTTGGGGCTCGGCGAGGTGAGCTATCAGAGCGCTGCGGATTATGCTTGTGAACGTCTTCAGGGCCGCGCCGCCACGGGTGTTAAGAACGAAGGCGGCAACGCCGACCCGATCATCGTGCACGGCGACGTGCGCCGCATGCTGTTGACCATGCGCGCGCTCAACGAAGGTGGTCGCGCTCTGTCCACCTACGTAGGTATGGAACTGGACAAGGCAAAATTTTCCGAGGACGACGCCGAAAAGAAAGCGGCCCAGGACCGGGTGGCCCTGCTGACGCCCATTGCCAAGGCGTTTTTCACCGACCGTGGCTTTGATACCACCGTGCTGGGGCAGCAGGTGTTCGGCGGCCACGGCTATGTCCGTGAGTGGGGCATGGAGCAGTTCGTGCGCGACTGCCGCATCTCCCAGATTTACGAGGGCACCAACGGCATTCAGGCCCTCGACCTGGCCGGTCGTAAGGTGACCCGTAACGGTGGCAAGTACGTGGAAGCTTACCTGGCCGATGTACGCCGCTGGATCGACGACAACGGCAACCAGCCGGGTCTGGATGGCACCAAGGAACGCCTGGTGAGCGCGGTGGACCTGCTGGAAAGCACCACCACCGAGCTGTTGCGCCAGGCCGGCGACAACCCCGACGCGGCCAACGCCAACGCGGTGGAATATCTCGACCTGTTCGGTTACGTCACCTACGCCTGGTTGTGGGCGCGCATGATGGTCACCGCCGCCCAGCGTGACGATGACTTCGGTCGCGCCAAGATCACCGTCGGTCGCTTCTATTTCGAGCGCCTGCTGCCCCGCGCCGGGGCCCTGGCCGAGCAGATCAAAGCCGGTGCCGGCACCATGATGAGCCTGGAGCAGGATCTGTTCTAAAAGGCTGCGGGCTTGTGGGAGCGGCTTGTGGGAGCGGGCCCCGCCCGCGAAAGGGAGCAAAGCTCCCGGCAAAGGTTGCCCCGCAGGATTCCAGAGACCTTTCTAGCGGCAATACAAACAGCGTCTCTGGTATCCTGCCGGCCGGCGGTGCCGGCCTTTCGCTTGCAAGCAAGCTCCCACAGCCCGCTCCTACAAGCCGGACTTCGTCGCTTCTCTATGCGGGAATCTGAATCCAGCTGAGTACTCCCGCTTCTTCATTCCGCCACTGGTAGGGCAAGGCCGCGCCCTGCCGCCAGTCGGCGGACAGCGTGGTCAGCAGGCGAATACGGTCCTCCCCGTCGAGAGCGGCGTCCTGGAAATAAAAACGCCGCCCGGTGAGCGGGTGAAGCGCCTTGAACAGACTCTCTTTCACCGAGAACGTCAGCGTGATCCGGCGTGCCTGTTCGGCCTCATCGAGGCCTTGCAGGGCCTGGCGTTCTTCTCCGGTAAGAATTTCCTCGGCCAGGCGTAGCGCCCGGCGCGGCGTCAGCCAGGCCTCGTAATCCAGCCCCAGCCCCCGCCATTGTTCCCGGTGCCCCACCAGGGCCGCGGCGCGCCCGTGGCTGTGGGTGATGGCGCCTACCAGCGGCGCCGGCCAGAGCGGCGCGCGGTCCTTCCCTGGCACCGGGATCTCGCGCTTGCCGGTGAGCGCTTCGCCGGCAGTGGCGGCGCACACCCGGCCGGCCAGATACTCGCAGCGGCGTTTGGCGATGGCGCTTCGCAACCCGGCGGGTTGAGGAATGCGGGCATGCTGGAAGGCGTCGTCGAGCAGCTTCTCCGGCTCGAACCGGCAGCGGGCCAGGTGCAGCCCCGGGGCCCAGGTGCTAACGTCCAGATCGTTCAGGCAGGGCGGTAACGGGCTGTGGTGGGTCATGAATTCGATCGCGGCGCGTAGGAGCCTCCATTGTACCCGCCGGGGCGGACCGCTGTCTTTTTCGCCGCCGCGGGCGTCGCATGTCGCCACGCTCCCCGCCGCCGGTTTTGTGGTACAACGAAGAGACCAGCACCGACGTGAGGAGGTGGGTATGACACGGTCGTTAGCCATTCTTGGTGCCAGTGGGCACGGCAAGGTGATCGCCGATACGGCGATGACATCCGGGTGGCGCAAAATCGAGTTCTACGATGACGCCTGGCCGGACAAGCATTCCAACGAACGCTGGCAGATCGTCGGCTGCAGTGGCGCGCTGATGGACGCCTTGCAGCATATCGATTCGGTGGCGGTGGGCATCGGCCGGAACGACGCCCGCCTGGTCCGTCTCCGTGAGATGGTGGCGAAGAACGTGAGTCTCGCCACCATCGTTCACCCCCAGGCCGCAGTGAGTCGCTTCGCCGAAGTGACGCCGGGGGCGGTGGTTCTGGCCGGTGGTGTGGTCAGTGTGGACAGCCGGGTGGGGCTTGGCGCGATCATCAATACCGGCGCCACCGTGGACCGGGACTGCGTGATCGGCGACGGCGCGCATCTGTGTCCCGGCGCGCATCTGGCCAGTAACGTCACTGTCGGCGAAGGCAGCTTTATCGGCATCGGCGCGGTGGTGCGCGAGGGCGTCACCATCGGCGCGCAGGTGGTGGTGGGCGCCGGCGCGGTGGTGCTGCACGACGTGCCCGATGGCACCACGGTTAAAGGCGTTCCGGCCCGCTGACCGGGCTCTGGCTTTCCTGAGGCGGGGCTTGGCGCGCATCCGCCGTTGTTACCGCCGGTAACCCCGTCGGCCTCGAATTGCCGCACGGCGGCGCTGTGTTTGCTCCTGATTCACCGTTCTAATCGGGTAACTTATTGTTTTGTATTGGTTTTTATTGGCCTTCTCAGGCTGTTGGACAGCTCTGCCCTTGGGTTTATATTATTTCTCTTGTGAGTGAATAAGGTGCTCGATCATAAAAACAATTCAAGGGAGAGCTTATGTTTTTCAACGAGCGGTCCATGACAAAGGGTGCTTTTCTGATTGCGCTGATGTGTCTGCTGGCGTCCTGCGGCGGTTCGGATTCTTCGGATCCGGCCGACCCGCCCGAACGACCCCGGGTGGAGGTGGAGCAGGGCCGGTTGGCGGGGAGCTATGCCGACGGATTGTCAGTGTTTAAAGGTATTCCCTACGCCGCGCCTCCGGTGGGTGAGCTACGCTGGCGGGCGCCGGAGCCGCCCGCCCATTGGCAAGGCACCCGTGATGCGGCAGCGTTCGGGCCCAGTTGCATGCAACCCGATGTCGCTGATACCAGCGTGTATTATGACCCGCCCGCGGCGATCAGTGAGGACTGTCTGACCCTCAACGTATGGGCGCCGCGTGACGCCGATGAGCTGCCGGTGATTGTTTGGATCCACGGCGGATCGTTGCGCATCGGCGGCAGCGCCCAGCCGATTTTCGATGGCGCCGGGCTGGCCCGGGGCGGGGCGGTGATCGTATCGATCAACTATCGTTTGGGGGTGCTGGGGTGGTTGGCCTTGTCGCAGCTCAGTGCCGAATCCGAGCAGGGCGTATCGGGCAACTACGGGTTGCTCGATCAGATTCAGGCGCTGCACTGGGTGCGCGACAACATCGACCGGTTCGGCGGCGATCCGGGCAATGTCACCATCATGGGCGAATCGGCGGGGGCGTTCAGTGTCAGCTTCCTGCTTACCAGCCCGTTGGCGCGCGATCTGTTTCATAAAGCGATTTCGCAAAGCGTCAACACTCGCTCTCTGACCCTGTTGGCGTCCGCGGCGAACGGCCTACCGTCGGCGGAAGACGTTGGCGCCGGCGTCATGGCGGAGTCCGGTGCGGCTGACCTCGGACAGCTTCGGGGCATGGCGGCGCAAGATCTGGTCGAAATAGGGCAAGTTGTCGGCTTCCGCGCCGAGGGCACCGTGGACGGTTGGGCGCTGCCCGATCAACTGGTGGCGACGTTCGACGCCGGGGAACAGGCCCGAGTGCCTCTCTTGGCCGGGTTCAACGAAGGGGAAGTACGTTCCCAGCAGGCGCTGATCGCGCCGGCTCCGGACGACGCTGCCACCTATGAAAGCCGAATCAGGACGCTGTATGGCAACCTGGCGGAGGACTTCCTGGCGCTTTATCCGGCCTCGGATCTGGACTACAGCCTGATGGCCACGGCGCGTGACGGCATTTACGGTTGGGCCGCCGAGCGTATGGTCCGCAAGCAAACCGAGGTTGGCATCCCCGCCTATCTGTACCGTTTCGATCATTGTTACCCGGCGGCCCAGGCGCGGGACCTGTGCGCCTTCCACGCCAGCGATGTCCCCTTCGTATTCGGCCATGTCGGGCCGCGGGCCCCGCTGTCGGAAAACTGGCCCCGTCCGGAAGGCGAAACGCAGCGGGCGCTGTCGGAGGCGATGATGAATTACTGGCTTTCCTTCGCCGCGACGGGGGTGCCGGTAAGTGCCGGTGAGGCCACCTGGCGGCCGTACGGCAGCGACGAGAACTATATGCGTTTCGCTGATCAGCCGGTCGCCGACACCAATCTCCAGCCGGGCATGTTCGAATTGCAGGAAGAGGTGGTGTGCCGTCGCCGGCAGGCCGGCCAGCAGTGGTTCTTTAATGTCGGTTTGTACGCCAATCCGGTCCCTGACACGGCGGATTGTGTCGGCCCCTGACAATCAAGCGTCGCAGGGTGGGCCGTACCGCGTCAGGCCCCACTCGCCGGTCGCGGGCCCGTGTTGTTGCACGGCGTCCCCGACAGGGCCAGGGTAATGGGCGTGCCCGCCGAACTGAAAACATTAAGGGAGAGCTCAATGAGCGCCAGCAGAACCTATTTGATCACCGGTGCCAGTAAGGGCATCGGCCGTGCTTTGTCGCAACGCCTGGCTGCTGCCGGCCATGGCGTGGTGGGCATCGCCCGTCAGGGCGACGATCCGGATTTCCCGGGCACACTGGTGTCGGCGGACCTGTCGGACCGGCAACAGGCCGCTGAGGTGCTCGACGATCTGGCCGGCCGGTTCCGGTTCGATGGCGTGGTCAACAATGTCGGGCTGGTGCGGCCGCAGCCGCTCGGCGAGATTGATCTGGACAGCTTCGACGCGGTCATGGCCGTCAACCTGCACAGCGCCATTCAGGCCACCCAGGCCGCGTTACCAAACATGCGTGATCAGGGCTGGGGCCGGGTGCTCAATGTGTCCAGCCTGACGGTTCTGGGCATGCCCGGGCGCACCGCTTACGCCTCCGCCAAGGCGGCGCTGGTGAACTTCACCCGCACCTGGGCGTTGGAGTTGGCCCGCACCGGCATCACCGTCAACGCGGTGGCGCCCGGCCCCACCGAAACCGAACTGTTCCGCGATAACAACCCGCCCGGCAGCGAGGGCGAGGCGCGTTATCTGGCGTCGGTGCCCATGGACCGCTTCGGCAAACCGGACGAGATCGCCGCCGCCATGGAATTCCTGCTCGGCGAGCACAGCGGCTACATCACCGGGCAGACCTTGTTCATCGACGGTGGCGCGTCCGTGGGCCGGGCGGCGTTTTAGGTACGGTTCGTGTCCGCCGCCGCCATGGTCCGCCGGCGGCCGGGCTGCGACACTCCAGGATTGTCGCACTCACTGTTCCGGAGCCGTCATGCACGACCACCTGCAATTTTGTCTGACCCAAGCCACCAACGGGCCCGCGCCGGACGGGCTGGCCGACTGGTGTCGCCGCTGGCGGCGGCTGGCCGCCGAGCACCACGACCCGGTGGGTCTGGCACTGCGCGGTGGTTTTGCCGCCGACCGGGTTGGCTGGGCCTTCGCCGCCGGCTATCAGTCGGCGCTGCGGCAGCTTATTCAGGTTAACGGCGGCGCCGTCGGTGACCATGAATTGCTGGCCATGTGCGCCACCGAAGAGGGCGGTAACCGGCCCCGCAACATTGGCACGGTGATTCGGGAGGATGCCGGTGTGGTCACCGTCAGCGGTGAAAAGAGCTGGACCACATTGGGGTCCGCCTGTACCGGCTTGCTGGTGGTGGGCCGCGTGGAAAGCCCGGACGGTGAACGCCCGGCCCTGAAAATCGCCAAAGTGGCCACGGACACCGCCGGCGTCACCCTGAGAGAAAAGCCGCCCCTGGATTTCGTACCCGAAGTGCCGCACGTGGCCGCGGTGTTCCAGGACGCGGTGGCGGAAACGGTCTTGCCGGGTGACGGCTACAGCCATTTCGTAAAGCCGTTCCGGACCGTGGAGGACACTTTTATCGCGCTTGCGGTGCAAGCCTGGCTGCTGCGTGAAGCCCGCGCCAGACAGTGGCCGACCCGGTTTCTGGAAGATCTGGTGGCGAGCCTCTCAGGACTGGAAGCGTTGGCCGGCGCACCGGCGGATTCGCCGGTGACGCACCTGGCTTTGGCGGGCGCGCTGGCACGCACCAACCACCTTTATGAGCAAGCGGATCAACTCTGGGCGGAGCAGGGTGACGCCACCGGGGACCGCTGGCGGCGTGACCGTGTCCTGTTCCAGGTGGCGTCCAAGCCGCGAGCCCTGCGGGCGCAGCGCGCCTGGGAGCGGCTGCGAGCCTAGACAATCACCGGGCTCAGCCCGGCGGTGCTTGCCGGTCGGTGTTATTCGACCGGCGCGAAGCGCGTCCGGGTCCAGTCCATGGCGTCCTGGCGGGATTTCGGCACCGTCGCCTGATGATTGCTGACCGTGGCGTCCTCGCCAATGGTGTAGAGGTGGTAATCCACCGTCGCGCCAACGTTTTTGAAGCGCGCCACCATGCCGTCAGTGAACTGCTTGAGTACCACCCGGTCGTTGTCCGCCTGCAGCACCAGCAACGGCACCGACGGGCGCACGTTCTCGCTGTCGGCCAACGAATCGAAGACGTGATTAAAGGCAGTGAAGTCCGCATCCAGGTTCATCACATCCCGGGAGGTAAGCCCCTTGAAACCGTCGGCACCGGCCAACTGGCCCACGCAGCGCTCCTCGGTCATCGCCGTGCGCTCCTGACCCAAGGGCGTCAACAACTCGCTCAAATCCACCTGCGGTGACATTGCCGCCGCCGATTTCAACATCAGTGCGCCATAGGCGGAAGACGGTGTGTCCGGGTGTGTCTGGGCGTAACGGACCTGCTCCCCCAGATGGGATGCCGGAGAGATTGCCACCGCGCCGGTAAGATTCAGTTCCGGGGCGTACAGCGGGCCCAGATAGGCGGTGTAAATCGCCGCCTGGCCACCCTGGGAATGGCCCATGGCGAGCCAGTCCCGGCTCAGGTTTGAATCCACCTGATGCGCGGCGCGTACCATATCGATGGCGCCGCGTGCTTCCACTTCGCCGATCAGATAAGGGTGCTCGCCGGGCGTGCCCAGCCCTTGATAGTCGGTTTTCACTACCGCGTAGCCCTGGTTTACCCACTGATTCAGGCCGTCGTTCATCAGCGTCACGTAACCGCGTGCCGGATAGTCCGGGCCGTTCTTGGACGGCGCGCAGACATCGGCGATACCGGTGGTGCCGTGGGTCCAACTGATCACCGGCCAGCCGCCTTGCGGCGGCGTGCCTTTGGGCACCGCCACGGTACCGGACACCGCGATCGGTTTGCCGTCGATGTCGGTGGAGCGGTACAGCACCAGCCAATTTTCCGCCGCATCCGGCAGGGCCGCGCCGTTGCTCAGCGCCCGCGTCCAGATCACATCACCGGGGTTACCTTCCGGCAGCGGCGCCGGCGGCGCGTAGAACCTCTCTCCCGGCGGCGGTGTGGCCATCGTCATGGCGTCGGCGTCGTGGTTGTCGGTGAAGTGCGCGCAGCCGGCCAGTGCCGTCAGCGAACAGGCCGTCGCTACCGCTTTTAAAGCGGTACGAGTGGGCCAAACGAGCGGTAGAGGCATGTTGTTCTCCTTATGGGATTAGCGTTGACTCCGCAAAGTGTCACGGTGGCCCGGTGACGCCAAGTGTCAAACACGACGGATTTATAACCGATCACGCGTTACGCCCTCTCGTAGGGGATGCCGATGTCTGTTTCAAATAGTGCCGTGCCAGCGCGGCGCCGACCAGAATCTGAATCTGGTTGTAGCAGATGATCGGCAAGATGATCATGCCGAAGCCTGGGTGGCCGGCGAACAGCACCTTGGCCATGGGCAGCCCGGAGGCGAGACTCTTCTTCGAGCCACAGAAAACGGCGGCGATCTCATCGGCGCGCTCGAACCCCGCCCGTCTGGCGAGCCAGGTGGTCAACCCGAGCAGTACTCCCAGAAGCAGAGCACACAGCGCCACCGCCAGCGCGATCGCCGACATGGGTAACTGTTGCCAGAGCCCGCCGGCCACCGATTGGGAAAACGCCGTGTAGACGATCAGTAGAATCACCCCCTGATCGTAGCGGGCGGAGAACCCCGGATAGCGGTCCAGCCAGGGGCCCAGCCAGCGGCGCAGTCCATGCCCAAGCGCAAACGGTAAAAGCAACTGAAACACGATATCCCGAAGCGCTTCCAGCGTATTGAAGCCGCCATCGCCGGTGGTGCGGACCAGCAGCATCAACAGAAAGGGCGTCAACATCATGCCGAATACGTTGGACGCGGCGGCACTGCAGATTGCCGCTGGCACATTGCCCCTGGCCATGGCGGTGAAGGCGATCGACGAGGACACCGCCGACGGCAGCACCCCCAGATAGAGAAAGCCCAATGCCAGATCCTCGGGTATCCAGTGTGGCGCCAGCCCGTTGATCGGCAGCACCAACACCGGGAATACCAGGAACGTAAGCGCGGCGATAAACAGGTGGAGCCGCCAGTGCGTGGCCCCGGCGCGGATCTGATCACGGGACAAGGCGGCCCCGTGAATAAAAAACAGCACTGCCACCGCGACCGTGCCCAGCGTGCTCAGAAGCTGCGCCGCCGGCCCTGTGGCGGGGCATAGCGAGGCCGTCGCAATAGCCCCCAACAGTACCAGGGTGAACGGGTCCGGGCGCACGCGCATCACAGGGCTCCGAGCGCCTCAAGGGCGGGCAGTAACATGGTCCGCGTGGCGTTGGCGGCGGCCTCCGGGTCGCCCAGTTCCAGGGTGCCGAGCAATACCTCGTGGTCGGCGTGGTCTGGCTCTGGCAACTCCGCGTCACGCTCGGTGCGTTCGATGGTTTCCCGGACGGCGTCACTGAAATACTGGTACAGCGCGCTTAACGCCGGGTTATGCGCGGCGGCAATGATGGCGTTATGGAAGTCGCGGTCATGGCGGATCCGTTGTTCGAGATCCTCGCCGGCCTGTTGGCGTGCGTTTAGGGCATCACGCATCGCCTGAAGGTCGGCCTCGTCCCGGCGCTGGGCGGCCAGACGCGCCGCCTCGCTTTCCAGGGCGATGCGCATCTCAAGCTGATCGCGCAGCGTGGTGCGTCGCAGTCGTCGCAACGACTCCGCCGGGTCCAGGCGGCGCAGCACATAGGTGCCGTCCCCTTGCCGGGTTTCCAGTAAACCCACATGCACCAGCACCCGTACCGCCTCGCGCACCGTATTGCGGCCCACGCCCAGGCGCTCGGACAGCAACGATTCCACCGGCAGTTTGTGGCCCACTGGCCATTCGCCGGTTTCCACTGTGTGACGCAGATGATCGATGGCGCCATCCACCAGAGAGCGCCGGGGCACGGTATTGCTGTCCATGAATTGATCCCATCAATTTTCAGGGAATCATCCTATGAATTTACGGGAACCACAAGAGCCACGCATCAGGCCACGCTAATCAGCGTCAAACGCAGGGTCTTGCCCTTGCTGGGCCAGTCGATACTGGCACCCACGGACAGGCCCAGCAGCGCCGCGCCCACCGGGCTGAGGATGGAGAGTCGGTCCGGGCCCTGGCTCACCTCCGTGGGCAGCACCAGCATCAGGCGATGCTCGCGGCCGTTGTCCTGATTCTTGAAATACGCCCAGCGGTGCAGCGCCACCACATCCTCGGGCATTTCTTCGCTGGGACGGCACTCGGCGCGGTCCAGTTCGTCATAAAGATGTTCGACCACCTCGGTGTCTTCTTGGTGACGCTCAAGGAGTGCGTACAGCCGGTCGCGGTCAAGCGTGGAAATAACAATAGGGGGCAGGTTGGCCATGCCAATTTCTCCAATGGAAACGTTGAGGGTTCAGCGTGTCCCCGGCGGCGCCGAACCCCCGGGGACGTTCCATTGGGGTGCGGCGTCAGGGCTGAAAGGCGTGCGTAGCCGCCAGCCAGCGGGCAGTGCCGATGGCCAGGTTCTGGGAGGTGTACTCAGAAGGCGCCGTGTGGCGCGCTAGTTCAAGATGGATCGTCATTCCGCTACCCTAGCAGCCCTGCGGTTTTTTGCCATCGGTTATTTCCGACCTGATTTCGGCGCTTTCCCCCATTTTTCAAGGAGCCATCATGCGCTATAAAGTTTACGTCGATGGACAGGAAGGTACCACCGGGCTCCGTCTGTTCGATTACCTGACGGCCCGTTCCGATGTGGAGCTACTTCGCATCGACCCTGAAAAACGCAAGGACCCGATCGAGCGGGCGCGTTTGTTGAACGACTCTGACGTTGCTTTCTTATGTTTGCCGGATAGTGCCTCCCGGGAAGCGGTCTCTCTTGTAGACAATGAAAACACCTGTCTGATCGACGCCAGTACGGCGTTTCGGGTCTCGGATGACTGGGTTTATGGTTTGCCGGAGCTGGCCCCGGATCAAAGAACGATGATTCGTGAAAGCAAACGCATTGCTAACGTCGGCTGCCATGCCAGTGCTTTTATTCTGCTTGTCCGGCCCTTGATCGACGCCGGATTACTACCCCGGAACTACCCTGTGTCCGCGTTTTCTCAGACCGGATACAGTGGTGGCGGTAAGTCGATGATCGCCGCATACGAACAGGAAAAAAGTGGTCAAATGATGGCGCCCCGAGCCTACGCCTTAGGGTTGGACCACAAGCATTTGCCGGAAATGCACAAGTACACCGGGCTGGATCAGCCGCCGGTTTTCATCCCTTCCGTTGGGCCGTTTTTGAAGGGGTTGGCGGTGTCCGTGCCGCTACAGCTCGCCAGCCTGCCGTCGAACGTCACCGTCGAGCACCTGCATCAAGTGCTGAGTGAGCGTTACCGCGATGAGCGGCTAGTGCGTGTCATGCCACTGGATAATCACGCCGACCTGGATGCCGGCTTTTTTGACCCGCGGGGCAGCAACGAAACCGATCGCGTCGACCTGTTTGTGTTTGGTAGCGGCGGCCAATGTTGTTTGGTATCACGTCTCGACAACCTTGGAAAAGGGGCGGCCGGTGCGGCCGTTCAGAATATGAATGTTCATTTAGGTATCGAGGAAACCTTGGGGCTTCTTGCCGGTTGATCCTTTACCTATTCAGTTTTGAGGACGGGTGTCGCCTGGGGCGTCGCTTTTTTTGGGAATTTACGTATGAACGATGTGTCGACGATACTGGTCGGTCTGCAACAGAGCAGCCCGGGTCAGACTGAATTTTATCAGGCGGTGGAAGAGGTGCTGGAAGCGCTCGCACCGGTTCTGGAGGCGGAGCCACGCTATCGGGACGAAGGGGTGATGGAGCGTTTACTGGAACCGGAACGGCAAATTCTGTTCCGTGTGGCCTGGGTCGACGACGAAGGCCGGGTGCGCGTCAATAAAGGTTATCGTGTGCAGTTCAATTCCGCGCTGGGCCCGTATAAGGGTGGTCTGCGGTTCCACCCAAGTGTTAACAGCGGAATCATCAAGTTCTTGGGCTTTGAGCAGATCTTCAAGAACGCGCTGACTGGTCTGCCGTTAGGTGGAGGCAAAGGCGGTTCGGATTTTGACCCTAAAGGGCGTTCCCAGGGTGAAGTGATGCGATTCTGCCAAGCCTACATGACAGCCCTTTATCGTCACATCGGTGCCACCGTTGATGTGCCGGCCGGTGATATTGGCGTCGGGCATCGCGAGATCGGTTACTTGTATGGTCAGTATCGGCGTTTGAGCGGTCGTTTCGAAGGTGTGTTGACCGGTAAAGCCGCTGGCTGGGGCGGTTCGCTGGGCCGTAAAGAGGCCACCGGCTACGGCTGTGTTTATTTTGCCGAGAATATGCTCGCCGAGCATGGTGAATCGTTGGCCGGAAAAACCTGCCTGGTGTCCGGTGCCGGTAATGTCGCTTTGTACACCATGGAAAAACTGACTGAACTGGGCGCGCGGCCGGTCACCTGCTCGGATTCAACGGGTACCTTGATCCATCGCGCGGGGCTGGATGTGCCGGCCTTGAAAATGATCAAGGAACGGGATCGTGGTGCTTTGGCAGGCTATTTAGAGACACACGGCGATGCCTGCTTTATTCCGGTGAGCGATTATCAATCGGGCCGGTCGCCGGTGTGGCAAGAATCCGGTGATATCGCATTCCCCTGCGCCACCCAAAATGAGCTGTCCGGCACAGACGCTGAGTCGTTGATTGCCAACGGCGTTACCTGTGTGTCGGAGGGTGCGAACATGCCCAGCACACGCGAAGCGGTCTCCGTGTTTCTGCGCGCCGGTATCAGTTATGGCCCCGGCAAGGCCGCTAACGCTGGTGGTGTGGCGGTGAGTCAATTGGAGATGCAGCAAAACGCCGCCATGGCGAGCTGGTCGGCGGAACAGGTCGACAGCAGGCTTCGGACCATCATGCGTGATATTCACCAAAGCGCGAGCACTACGGCGCGTGAGTTCGACGCGCCGGGTAATCTGGTATTGGGCGCCAACATCGCCGGCTTCCGACGGGTCGCGGACGCCATGATTGAACAGGGCGTATTCTGAGGCCCCGTGTTTTCGCCAGGACCGGCTCTTGCTTTATTTTTAGGGTGCGCTATGGTCTGGTCTCTTCAGACTCATGTGCTTAAAGGTACGCTGTGGCCACCCGTTGGTTTTTAGTGATTTTTCCTCCTACCTTTCCGGTTTAAGCCGGGCGGACGTCCGTCCGCCCGGCGACTCAATATAACCTCGTTTTTTCCCAAGTTATTTTGAGGAGATGCAGCCATGGCGCTCGAGCATCCGAACCGGCGTTGGCGCGGCCTTTCTGAGGCAATGCGTAAATACCTGTCGATCCGTACCTGGTGTCACCCGTTACGTCCGCATGCGTTGGCCGCTCTTTTAGAGCGTATCGAGAGGCGTAAGCTCGGCCACGACAAAGCCGCGTCCGCGGGTATTGGTAGTCGTGTTTGGTTATTGGACCTGGATTACAGAGGAGAAGTGGATTTCGTATTGGTGGAGCCGGGCAGAGCCTTTCCCGAGCGCCGTATCATCTCCATCCTCTCGCCGTTCGGTGAAGCGCTGTTCGGAGCCAGAGTCGGTGATGTCGTACATCCACGTTTTCTGGGCCATGAATACAGCGTATTGATCACCAAAGTGGAACCTTGCTCGGAGGGGGAAGGCGCATGAGCAAAGAGAAAGAAAAGAAAAAGCCCAGAGGACGTTGAAGGAAAAACGTCGGGACAAGAAACAGGAAAAACGATGACCGAAAAAAGGAGCGCCTGGCGCTCCTTTTTGTACTGCCGGGTCAATTTCGCTCCAAGTACATCTTCAAGGCCACAGCGTTATTGTGTTGTTCATCCTTGGCCGCGTACAGCAGCGTGAGGGTGCGACCATTGCAGTCCTGTAGCATGGCGTCAACGGCTTCGCGTTGATGGCCTAGTTCAGCATGGAATTTCTGGTAAAAGGCCGCCCAGCGCCGTGGTTCATGACCGAACCATTGCCGTAGCTCGCTGGACGGTGCCAGATCCTTGCGCCAGTCGTCGGCTTTCAAGGCCTCCTTCTTGATGCCTCGTGGCCAGACTCTGTCCACCAGAACGCGGTAACCGTCTGACTGTTCCGCGTCATCGTAGACGCGTTTGCACTGAATCCGATGCGGTTGCTTCATAAGGCACTCCTTTAATTCAGGGGAGTGGATGGCGTCCGCCCCGGCTTGGAGCAGGTCGATGCCTCAATATAGTGCATTGCACTAGACGGGCGCAGTAAGTGGTCTAAAATGGTGCGCGCGGGGACGGCCTCGCCTCTGACCGACGCACCGGGGACGGCCCCACCTGTATAGGGGGCCACGCTATGCCCTGGTTGATTCTCTTGATCGCCGGACTCTTCGAAATTGCCTGGGCCACCGGGCTCAAATACACCGAGGGTTTTACCCGTCTCTGGCCGACCGTCGCCACGGTGGCGGCGATGGGCGTGAGCATGGTGTTGCTGGGTATTGCGATGAAATCGCTGCCCGTGGGGACCGCGTATGCGATTTGGACCGGCATTGGCGCCATTGGGACGGTGTCGCTCGGCATTATTTTGTTCGGCGAATCCGCCGCGCTTGCCCGCCTTTTCTGTGTGCTACTGATTCTGGCCGGCGTTCTCGGGCTAAAACTGCTGGCGCCGTCCTGAATCGACGGTGTCTTCCATGCCGTCCTTGTTGCCGCCGCCTCCCTTGGATAAGCGGCGCCGTAGCGGATAATCGCTCCGCTGCGCCCCTATGCGAGCAAACGGCGTAGTTCCCCGCCATTGGCCACCATGTCCGCCAAGGTATAACGGTCCAGTTCCTCCAGGAATGCTTCCTGTGCCCGGCCAAGGGCCTTTTTGAGCGTGCAGGCCGGATCAATCGGGCAGGATGAATCGGGCCCGAAACACTCCAGGAGTCGAAGGTTCTCCGTATCCCGGACGACCGCCCCCACGCGGACGGTGTCCGGGCTGGCCGCCAGTGCCAGGCCGCCGCCACGGCCACGAAGGCTATGGATATAGCCCTGTTGCACCAGTGTCTGTGCCACTTTGGCGATGTGGTTCGCCGAAATCCCGTAGCTGAGAGCGATCTCCTGCACCGTAGCGGGCGCCCTGTCTTCCGACAACGCCAGATAGATCAGTAGTCGTAGCGCGTAGTCGGTGTGCGTTGTTAGCTGCATAAATTCGTTGACCGTCCTTAAAGAGGTATATAGTATTCTTATTTAAATAGGCATGCAAAATACCTTTTATAGGAGGCAGTGCGATGTTGACGTCCGGCCAGCTTGCGGTGATCAAGCAAACCGTCCCGATTCTGCAGGAAAACGGCGAAACCCTTACTCGGCATTTTTATCAGCGTATGTTCCGCCATAACCCGGAAGTACTGGCCTTCTTCAATCCTGCCCACCAGCATTCGGGTAGCCAGCAACGGGCCCTGGCCGGCGCGATCTGTGCCTACGCCCAGCATGTCGACAACCCCGGCGTGCTGGCCGATGCCGTCGAATTGATTGCTCAAAAACACGTTTCATTGGGTATCCAGCCTGAGCATTACCCGATTGTGGGAGAGAACCTGCTGGCTTCCATTGGCGAAGTGCTTGGCGAGGCCGCCACGGATGACATCCTCGATGCCTGGGCGGCCGCTTATGGTGCCCTCGCGGATATTTTCATACAGCGCGAAAAGACTCTTTACGATACTCAGGGGCAGCAGTTCGGCTGGCAGGGCTTCAAGCGCTTTGTGGTGACACGGCGAGAGCAGGCCAGCGAGAATATTGTGTCACTCTACCTGGAACCCGAGGACGGCATGGTGTTGCGCCCTCATAGGCCGGGGCAGTATCTGACCATCCGCCTCAGGTTGCCGAATGGCGAGACGGTGATGCGTAATTACAGTCTTTCCAATCGCCCGGGCGAAACGTTCTACCGGATCAGTGTGAAACGGGAGGGCGGCGGCGACACCCCCGCCGGCGTGTGCTCCAATCATCTCCACGATCACATCAATGTTGGCGATCAGTTGGCAGTGAGTCCACCTTGTGGATCGTTCATTCTGCGAGAGGCGAAGGCGGACAAGCCGCTGGTGCTTATCGCTGGCGGCGTCGGCGTCACGCCGATTCTGTCGATGTTGCATGCCGCCTTGAAGGAGAGCGTCGATCGGCCGGTGGTGTTCCTGCAGGGCGCGCTGAACAGTGCGGTACATCCGTTCGCCGAGGAACTCGCAGAGCTCCAACGTGTGAGCCCCAACCTCCGTGTTCATGTGCGTTACAGCGATCCGTTACCGGAGGATCGGCATAATGGGTCCCATGACAGCGAAGGGATCATTGATGAGGCGCTACTGGATGAACTGGTGGACGACGCCGACGCCGAGTATTACTTCTGTGGGCCTACTCCGATGCTGAAACACGTCCGTGCCTTGCTTGAGCGTCGAGATGTGCCCGATGCGGCCATCCATTATGAGTTCTTCGGGCCGGCGGAATCCTTGGTGGCTTGAATGGCGAGAGCCAGGGGAGGCCACATCGGCAGCCGATTGGACTTTCCATCATCCAGACAGTAGGCTTGCGCAGCCGACCGGGGCCCTGAACGTCGCGGTCCGGCTGCAAAGCCGCTCCATAATGCTTATTTTTATCGCTGAGCGAACGTTTCGGCCACCCCGATTCTTTATCGGTTAACGACTTCGTAAAAAGGGAGAGTATGCCACTCCATTTTTCGAGCGCGGGCCGCTGTATGCCGCGTCGTCCACCACCGACCCCTTCCTGCTTCGGATAAGACCGTTCAGGTCGCCGCGTGTCCAGCTCCTGGCGCTGGCTTTTATATCGCCGTTTTCACCGGTAGAGCCATATAAGTTCGCTGACTGACACGCGATTCCTATGCGCTGCCTCCGTCATGCCGATTCTCGATGGGCGGTGCGCGTCTGTTTCACTGAAAAAGGAACCGCCCTTGAACAGCGAGTCACTTCATCAATTTTCGACACTGACCGTTATCCTTCTGATGCTGGCCTTTTACGGCGGCACGTATCTCCTCACACTGAGCATTCGCAAGAAGAAAGAAGACGCCGACGCGTTCATGGTATCCAACCACCGCGTGGGTTTCGGTATTGGCGCCGCCAGCATGACCGCCACCTGGATCTGGGCCGCCTCTTTCTACGCCGCCGCCACTTCCGGCTATACCTATGGTGTTTCGGGCCCCATTCATTATGGTCTCTGGGGGGCGTTGATGATTTTGTTCATCTACCCCTTTGGCCGCCGTTTCCGAAAGCTTGCCCCCAACGCCCACACCCTCGGCGAATTGATTCACGCTCGGCATGGCGCTTCAAGCCAATTGATCCTGGCGTTGTCCAATTTGCTCGGCAGTGTCATCAGTTTGATGGTGAATTTCACCGCAGCGGGGGCTTTGGTTTCGGTGTTGTCGCCGCTATCGTTCCAAACCGGCGTTATCATCGCCGGGGTGGGGGTGCTTTTCTACACCCTGTGGTCCGGCTTTCGAGCGTCGGTGCTCACTGATTTCGCGCAGTTGGTGGCGCTGATGGCGGTGGCGGTGGTTATCATTCCCGCTGTCTTTTTCGCCATGGGCGGGCCCAGCGAACTAGTGGCCGGGCTCGACAATCTTACCGCCGAACAGGCCAACTTCTTCTCCATGGACGCCGTCCTGAACCAGGGGGCACCGTTCTTCGTTGCGGTGTTGGCGTACGCTATTGGTAACCAGACTATCTCCCAGCGTCTGTTCGCGGTGGAAGAGTCGCACATTAAACCCACCTTTTTGACCGCGACGGTGGGCTATGGGGCGATTGTGATCGGGTTGGGCATGATTGGTCTGATGGCTTTGACGTTGGGTGTCGAGCCACTGAACGGTGATATGAACAATCTGATACCGCAAATGGTGTCCGGCTACCTGCCGCCGGTGTTTATTGGATTGTTCTTTATTCTGGTGATCGGTTCGCTGTCGTCCACGGCAGACTCCGACCTCTCCGCGTTGTCGGCGATTATGATGGCGGATGTCTACGGCAAGAACATCGCCCGGGGCAAAGCCGACCCTCAACGTATGTTGTTGGTGGGGCGTCTTACCATGATTGTCGCCACGGCGGCGGGCATCGTGCTGGCCAGTTTCTCGTTGGACATCCTGGTGATGCTGGTCTTTGTCGGCGCACTCTGGGGCGCCATCGTCTTCCCGGTGATCGCGAGCTGTTTCTGGAATCGTGTTACCAATCAAGCGTTTACGGTATCGGTGCTGGTCGCCATGGTGATGTTTTGCCTGGCCCGTTTTGAGCTGGTGCCGCTCAGTGGGGCGGGGGGGCTGTTCTTCGAGCTGTTGGCGTCTATTGGCGGCGGTGTGATCATCGCTCTAATGGTGTTTGGCTTCTTTGGCCGCATCGCCGGCCTGTTGGCTGGCTCCCTGGCTCTGCTGGCGATGCTTATCTTCGCCACCGGTTTCTTGCGCGACCATACGGTGTTGCTCGCCTCGCTCACCGCTTACGGCACCAGCACCCTTGTGTGTGTGGTGATGAGTCTGGCAAGCCGCAAAGCGCCGTTCGATTTTGACACCATCGGTGAGCGCGTCGGCAATTACGATGAGGCCGATGGTGAGCGTGAAGATGGCTCGACGTCGTCGCAGCCGGCTCCGGTTCAGCCCTGATTTTTAACCGACATACATGGCACCGCTGAACCTGGGTGGTGCCACAGGAGATTGGAAAATGACGATATTATTCGCTTTCTATGTTTTGGTTTGGCCTGTGCTGACCCTGGGCGTCTTGGTCGTGATCTGTGCGGCCGTGTTGCGTGACCGTCGTAAGGCGCGGCAGGAGAATCGCGAGCTGGTGTAGCCGGTTTTCAGGCCAGGGCGGGCTTAAACAGAGGGGGCGTGCGAACAGGGAAGTGGTGGGCCCACCAGGACTTGAACCTGGAACCAACGGATTATGAGTCCGCTGCTCTAACCAGTTGAGCTATAGGCCCGAAGATAGTTTTGATTGTTTTTGCCGCAGGCGGTGCCTGCTTTCGCGGGCCGGGCCCGCTCCCACAATTGTGGCAGTAAACGCCCGGACAGCGAGGCCGTCCGGGCCGGTATTTATATACCGAGTTACATGTCCGCGTCCAGGAAGCTGCGGAGATGTTCGCTGCGCGAGGGGTGACGGAGCTTGCGCAGCGCCTTGGCCTCTATTTGACGAATCCGCTCCCGGGTGACGTCGAACTGTTTGCCCACTTCCTCGAGGGTGTGGTCGGTGTTCATGTCGATGCCGAAGCGCATGCGCAGTACTTTGGCTTCACGGGCGGTGAGGTTGGCCAGTACTTCACGGGTGGCTTCTTCCAGGCCCAGGGAGGTGGCGGAATCCACCGGTGAGTGTACGTTGCCGTCTTCGATGAAGTCGCCCAGGCTGGAGTCTTCGTCATCGCCGATCGGGGTCTCCATGGAGATCGGTTCCTTGGCGATCTTGAGCACCTTGCGAACCTTGTCTTCCGGCATCTCCAGGCGCACGCCCAGTTCTTCCGGGGTCGGTTCGCGGCCCATTTCCTGCAGCATCTGGCGTTGCACCCGGTTGATCTTGTTGATCGTCTCTATCATGTGCACCGGAATCCGGATGGTGCGTGCCTGGTCGGCGATGGAGCGGGTGATAGCCTGCCGGATCCACCAGGTGGCGTAGGTGGAGAATTTGTAACCCCGGCGGTATTCGAACTTGTCCACGGCTTTCATCAGACCGATGTTGCCTTCCTGGATCAGGTCGAGGAACTGCAGGCCGCGGTTGGTGTATTTCTTGGCAATGGAAATCACCAGGCGCAGGTTGGCCTCCACCATTTCTTTCTTGGCACGACGGGCCTTGGCCTCACCGATTGAGATGCGGCGATTGATTTCCTTGATGTCGGCCACCGGCAGGCCGATGACTTGCTCCAGTGTCATGATCTTGCGCTGGTTGCGCTGGATGTCTTCTTTCACCAGGCGCAGCTTGTCGGCGTAGTCTTTGGACTTCTTGCTTTTAAGCTGCTGATCCACCCAGTCCATGTTGGTTTCGTTGCCGGGGAAGATCTTGATGAAGTCACGGCGCGGCACGCCGGCGCGGCGAATCGCCAGCGCCATGATGTGACGTTCGAAGCGACGCACGGTGTCCAGGTGGGTGCGGGCGCCGACCAGCAGTTGGTCGTAGATGCGCGGCACCAGTTTGAACAGAGTGAAGTGCGCGGCGAGGGCCTCTTGAGCCTTGGCGGTGCTGGCGTGGTCGCTGCCGTTACGTTTGAACGAGCGCTGTACTTTCTCGTAGAGCTTTTTCAGCTCGGCGAAACGCTCCGCCGCCAGGATCGGGTCCAGACCGCCTTCGTCTTCCTCTTCCTCGTCGCTCTCGTTGTTGGTGTTGCTCTTGTCCGAGTCGTCTTCTTCGTTGTCGTCTTTCTGCTTGGCCTTTTCTTTTTCCTTCTGGCGCTCTTTTTCCTTGGCCGCCTTCTCCGCTTCCTCACGTTTCTTCTGGCTGAAACGTGGTTCTTTGTTGGCGTTGGTGGCGGCGGCGCCGTCGTCGTTGGGGTCCAGGTAGCCGGCGATCACGTCGGTGAGCTTGCGCTCTTCGTCGATGATGCGCTGGTATTCGTCGAGGACCATCTCCACGGCGCCGGGCCAGAAGGCGAGGGCGTGCATGACTTCCCGGGTGCCTTCCTCAATGCGTTTGGCGATTTCGATTTCGCCTTCACGTGTGAGCAGCTCCACGGTGCCCATTTCGCGCATGTACATGCGCACCGGATCGGTGGTGCGGCCGGGCTCGTTCTCCACCGACGCGAGGACGGCGGCGGCTTCTTCGGCGGCCATCTCGTCGGTGCTTTCCGCGCTTTCATCCATCATGATCTGATCGGCGTCGGTGGCCTTTTCCACCACGCTGATGCCCATGTCGTTGATCATTTGGATGATGTCTTCCACCTGGTCCGTGTCGGTGATGGACTCGGGCAGGTGGTCGTTCACCTCGGCATAGGTCAGGTAGCCCTGTTCCTTGCCCAGCGCGATCAACTGCTTCAGCTGTGATTGCTGCTGTTTCTGAGTCGTCATGCGAAAAAGCCCGTGCAGTATTGGAAGAGTGTCGAGGAAGACGAGATGTCGTTGGGAAACGGCGTATTATACTGAGATATGGGGTCCGGGGCCAGTTTGTACAAGGGGCGGTACCGTGGTCCGGCGGTCACGCGGCTAGTCCCCCAGGGGGGCCTGCCGGGCCCGGTTGCGGGCTTCGGCGAGCGCCTTGATCAGCTCTGAAAGCCGCGCCCCGTCCGGGGTGGGGCGCCGTTGCTCGAGCTCCAGCGCCTGCTCTAGAGCCAGTGCATTGAGGTGCTCCAGAGCGTCATGCCAGTAGCGTCGCGCGGTCCCCGCGTTCATCGGCGGTTTAAGCGCTTCGCGCAGCAACAGCGACAGAGATTCGCCCTGTTCCAGCGCCATTACCGCGCCGAGCAGCGCCGGTGGCGAGCTGGCCTGGTCCCGGGCGGTGCCGGCGACCTGAATCAGCAGATCCAGTTGTGGCACTTCCAGTTCCTCCAGGCCTTCCGGCAGTGGACGCTCCTCAAGAACTTCCGGGTGCGACAGCAGTACCAGCACCAGTCGTTCAACCAGACCCAGGCCGCCGCTGCCGCCGCGCCGGCGAACCGGCGCCCGGTTCGGGGTGCGGGGCCGGTCGCCGCCTGGCATCGCCATGGGGGCGCCCGGGTCCTCGTCCCAGCCAGGGGGCGCTTCGCCGCCCGGATCGCCATCGTGGTAGGCGGGCGGTGGCGGTGACGCCTTGGGTGCTTCCGGTGGGCGGCCGCGGGCGGCGGGCAGGCTCTGACGCAGCTTTTCCAGGGAGCTTCGCTCCAGTCGGGTCAGCCGCGCCAGTTCTTCTTCCAGCAGGGCGCGGTAGACCGGCCCCGCTGGCTTGTCCAGAAACGGCAGGGCCAGCCGCGCCAGTCGTGCCCGGCCGTCCACGGTGGCCAGATCCAGACCCTCGGAAAGGTGGCGGAACAGGTAAGTGGACAAGGCGTCGGCTTTGTCAGTGAGCGCCAACAACGCTTCCGGGCCCTGCGTGCGGACCAGTGTGTCCGGGTCTTCCCCTTCGTCGAGGAATAGGAAGCGGGCTTGTTTGCCATCGTCGAGCACTGGCAGGGCCGATTCCAGGGCCCGCCAGGCGGCGCGCCGGCCGGCTTCGTCGCCGTCAAAGCAAAACACCACCTCGTTGACCTGCCGGAACAGCAATTGGCAGTGTTCTTCGCTGGTGGCGGTGCCCAGGGTGGCCACCGCATTGGGCACGCCGTGTTGCGCCAGGGCGATTACGTCCATGTAGCCTTCGACCACGTAGAGGCGGTCACTGCGATCGCGGCTTTGCCGCCATTCCCAAAGGCCGTACAGCTCGCGACCCTTGTGGAACACCGGGGTTTCCGGGCTGTTCAGGTACTTGGGCTTGCCGTCGCCCAGGACCCGCCCGCCGAAGCCGATGGTGCGGCCCCGGTGATCGCGGATCGGAAACTGAATGCGGTCGCGGAATTTGTCATAGGTGCGGCCGTTGTCTTCCCGGCGCACCAGCAGGCCGGCGGTGACCGCCTGTTCCAGGCTTTCCTTGTCCAGCGACAGGCCGTTGATCAGGTTGTCGAAGCCCGGTGGGGCGAAGCCCAGCCCATAGCGGGCGGCGATTTCCCCGGTCAGTCCGCGACCCTTGAGGTAGTGCACCGCCTTTTGTTTCTCCGGTGCGCTTTTCAGTTGCTGCCGGTAAAAACGCTCGGCACGCTCGAGCAGATCATAGAGGGTTTGCAGACGGTCGCGTTTGGCTTTTTCCTTGCGGGCGTCGTGGCCTTCTTCGCGGGGAATCTCCAGGCCGGCGCGGGTGGCCAGTTGTTCCACCGCCTCGGGGAAATTGAGGTGGTCGTACTCCATCAGGAAGCCCACCGCGTTACCGGACGCGCCGCAGCCAAAGCAGTAGTAGAACTGCTTATCCGGGGCGACCGTGAATGACGGCGTCTTTTCCTGGTGAAACGGGCAGCACGCAGCGTAGTTGCGACCGGTCTTTTTCAGCGGCACGCGACTGTCGATCAGCGCCACGATATCGCTGCGCGCTAACAGATCCTGGATGAAATGTTCGGGGATGCGACCGGCCATGGGGTGATATTCCTCGCGGCGGGGCCGCGAATCAAGAAGAAGGGGTCAGGTCTTGCCTTTCGCCCTGACGAGGCAAAAGGCAAGACCTGACCCCTTCCCTCTCAGCCGGCCGTCAGGCGTTTCTTGACCTTGCCGCTGGCGGCGCCGATGTCGGCGCGACCCTGCAGTTGGGGCTTGAGAAGCCCCATCACCTTGCCCATGTCCTGCATGCCGGCGGCGCCGGTGCGAACAATGGCGTCTTCGATCAGGGCATCGACCTCCGCCTCGCCGAGCGGCGCGGGGAGAAAGGTCTTCAGCACGTCGATTTCCGCTTCTTCGATGTCGGCGAGATCGTCCCGGCCGGCGTCGCGGTACTGCTGAGCGGAATCCTTGCGCTGTTTGATCAGCTTATCAAGCACCGCCAGGCTGCGCTCATCATCCAGTTCGATGCGTTCATCCACTTCGATCTGTTTGATGGCGGACAGAGCCATTCGCACCACGAGCAAGCGCGCCTTGTCCTTGGCGCGCATGGCATCTTTCATGGCCGTGGTGAGCTGTTCTTTAAGAGCGCTCATGGCATTTCCTGGCTGTGCGGCCCGTTCGGGCGGTTCCTACGAGCCGAAGCGGCTTAGTAGAGACGCTTGCGGCCGAGCTGCTCGCGCTGGAGCTTCTTCAGGTGACGCTTAACAGCGGCGGCACGCTTGCGCTTGCGCTCCTGAGTGGGCTTCTCGTAGTTCTCACGACGACGGACTTCGGAGAGCACACCGGCTTTCTCGCAGGAACGCTTGAAACGACGCAGGGCCACGTCGAAGGGTTCGCCTTCTTTCACTTTCACCTGAGGCATGAAGTATCACCTACCTTGAAATTTGGGTTAATGAGTGCGCTGCGCGGGCTCAGGTGTCCCTTCGGGACCTCCAACCGGTCGTGCCGGAACGGGTCCCAGGCAGCAGGGCGCGAATTCTACCTGAGCCCGGAGGAAATGCAAAGAGGTGGACTTGGCGGTATCATGCGCGTCCTTATTCAGGAGGCCTCATGCGCGTATTGGGCATCGAATCCAGTTGTGACGAAACCGGTGTCGCCATCTATGACACGGAGTGCGGTCTGCTCGGTCAGGCGCTGTTCAGTCAGGTCGCCATGCACGCCGCTTACGGTGGCGTGGTGCCGGAGCTGGCCAGCCGCGACCATGTGCGCCGCTTGCTGCCCTTGGTCCGCCAGGTGATGAGCGAAGCCGGCAGCGGGCCGGAGCAACTCGACGGCGTGGCGTTCACCGCTGGCCCGGGTCTGGCCGGCGCGTTGCTGGTGGGGGCCGGCGTGGGTCGCAGCCTGGCCTATGGTTGGGGGCTGCCGGCGGTGCCGGTGCACCATATGGAGGGCCACCTGTTGGCGCCGCTTCTGGAAGAGGACGGTCCGGCGTTTCCCTTCGTGGCCTTGTTGGTGAGCGGCGGGCATTCGCTGCTGCTGGAGGCGCGCGCGCTGGGCGACTATGTGCCACTGGGTGAATCGGTGGACGACGCCGCCGGCGAGGCCTTTGATAAGGTCGCCAAGATGATGGGGCTGGGCTATCCCGGCGGCCCGCGTCTGGCGAAGTTGGCGGAGAACGGCGCCGCCGGACGGTTCCGTTTCCCGCGGCCGATGACCGACCGCCCCGGGCTGGATATGAGCTTTTCCGGGCTCAAGACTTTCACCCTCAACACCATCAATGATCTGGGCGGCGTCGCCGCGTTAAGCGAGCAGGATCGCTGCGATATCGCGTTGGCCTTCCAGGAGGCGGCGGTGGATACCCTGGTGATCAAATGTCGCCGTGCCATGGAGCAAACCGGCGCCGAGCGCCTGGTGGTGGCTGGCGGCGTGAGTGCCAATACCATGCTGCGTGAACGGTTGGACGCGGCGATGGCGAAACGGAGTGTTCGGGTGTACTACCCGGCGTTGGCCTACTGCACCGATAATGGCGCGATGATCGCTTATGCCGGCGCGTTGCGTCTCGCCGGTGGCGAGCGCAGCGGTCTGCCCATCGCGGTGCGACCGCGCTGGCCGCTGGTGGAGTTGGCGGCACTCTAGCGCTTGCCGCGGAACCCCAGCTCTTCACCGCTGAACAGCTTGGCCAGGTTGGCCCGGTGGCGAATCACCATGATCACGGTGAGGGCCACCATGGGCCAGAACGCGGTGGGCAGCCAGAACCACAGGCTGATCGGCGCGGCGATAAAGGCGCACAGCGACGCTACCGAGGCAATCCGCGTGGCGGCGAATACCACCAGCCACACCGCGCCGGCCACCAGTCCGCTGGGCCAGTACAATGGAAACAGCAGGCCGAAGGCGGTGGCGACACCCTTGCCGCCGCGGAATTGGAAGAACAGCGGAAACAGGTGGCCCAGAAAGGCGCAAAAGCCCACCAGCGCGGCGGCCGTCGCCGACAGGCCCAGGCCGTAGGCCGCCAACACCGGCACGGTGCCTTTAAGCACGTCGCCGAGCAGGGTCAGCGCGGCGGCGGGTTTGCCGCCGATGCGCAGCACATTGGTGGCGCCCGGGTTGCTGGAACCCTCGGTGCGTGGGTCCGGATAGCCGAACAGCCGGCACACCAGAATGGCGCTGGAAATCGAGCCCAGCAAATAAGCGGCCGCGCACAAAGGCAGCAACCAAACCCAGCTTTCCTGTAATGCTATGGTGTCCACCGGCTATAATCCTTTGTTCATGAACGGGCTCTCAAAACCCCTGGCATTATCAAGGACCAACATGGATATCGTCTATATCAGCGACCTCAAGGTGGACACGGTGATCGGCATTTTCGACTGGGAGCGCCGTATCCGTCAGACCGTGAGCCTGGATCTGGAAATGGCCACCGACATCCGCAAGGCCGCCGCCAGTGATCACATCGACGATGCCCTGGACTACAAAAGTATTGGCAAGCGGATGATTCAGTTCATCGAAAGCAGTGATTTTCAACTGGTGGAAACCCTGGCCGAGCGTGTCGCCGATATGGTGCGTAGTGAATTTTCGGTGTCCTGGCTCAAATTAAGGCTCAGCAAGCCTGGTGCTCTGCGCGGAGCGCGGGACGTGGGCGTGATCATCGAGCGAGGGGAGCGTACCTGATGACCACGGTATTTCTCAGCCTGGGGTCGAACATCGACCGGCAGCACAACATTGGCTCGGGGCTGGATGATCTGGCGGCGGCGTTCGGTGAATTGAAGCTGAGCCCGGTCTATGAAAGCGAGGCGGTGGGCTTCAAGGGCAGCCCTTTCTTCAATCTCGTGGTGGCGCTGGAGACCGAATTGCCGGTGGCGGCCCTGGCGGACCGGTTGCGTGATATCGAGCGGGCCCACGGCCGGGTACGAGGGGAGAAGAAATTCGCCAGTCGTACACTGGACATTGACATCCTCACTTACGGTGACATCACCGGCGAGATCGATGGTGTCACGCTGCCCCGCAATGAAATTCTCAAGCACGCTTTCGTGTTGCGTCCGCTCGCCGACCTGGCGCCGGAGGCCCGGCACCCCGAACTGGATCGCTCTTACGCGACACTGCTCGACGAATACCGGTTCCCGGAGCAGCGTCTGTGGCAGGTGCCGTTCGTCTGGCCTTAAAGCGGCTCAGAATGGCGGCAGGTCCGGACCCGGTTAGGTAATCAGCTATCGATGAACGCCAAGTATTCGTCGCAGGTGCGCTCCGACTGAGCCACGCCGTTGACGGATACCACGATATGATCCTCGCCGTTGAAGGTGGCGCTGGTGTGGCTGCCGTCGGTGGCAATCAGAGTCAAGGTGCCAGCGATGGCGCAGGACGAACCGGAGGGTCGGCGCAGGCCGTCGTTGCCGGTGTCCACCGTCAGGTAGCGATTACTGCCGGGGAGAGTGATGTGGCCATTCATGATCTGGATGATGTCGGTGCCACTCACCGAACTCCGTACCTGGAAGTCCTCGAACCCCATCTCCACGTTTTGGTTGTCTGAGGGAAACGCCCGAATGAACTGGTAGTCGCCATTGGCGGTGTAACTGGGTGGTGAAACGGGGCCGTCGGGAAAGTCCATGACGCCGTCGAACCGGATGATCTGATGATCGTCGCCGAGTACGGTGTCTTCGGAAAAATCGTCCATAGTTAGTCGCACGAGGGTATCCATCCCATCGTACTCAAACGTCACCACCCCGGTGGTCAGCGAAGAAAAGCCCGGGCCAAAATCTTCGCTGCAGGCGTTGTAAGTGATTTGGGAGATGCGATCATTGTCGTCGGTCTCCACCACGATATCGCCGTCGCTGAAACAGGGGCCGGTAGCCGCCGAGTTGGACAGCACCGGTCCGTAATTGATGATCTTCGGTGCGGCGAAATAACTTTCCGTGGATTGCCCCAGGGCGGCGGGTGCGCTGGTTTCATTCAGCGCGGATTGGCCTGACGTCGGCTCGGGATTCGGCTGGTAACTGTCCTCCTCGCAGGCGACAAGAAAAAGAGAAGCGGCCAGCACGGCGGGTGCACACCACCGAATCGGTGGTGTTTCTAAGTAGGTACAAAATATCATTTTAAGGTAAGGCCCCAGTATTTTTTCTTAAAACCCGGTGAAAGGTTGCAGTAAAATTTCTTTAAAGCCTATCCGTATGATCTCGAAAAAGAAAATGAATTTTACGGGATGTATTATGCGCGGTGGGCAATGCGCGGAACGCTCATCCGGTCGGCAAGGCGGGTCTTGGGTCGACGAGGTCCCATTGCTCGGCGTTTTGTCGGCGTTCGGTTCGACCACTTCCACATGCGGCGATGTTGTGCCGCTCAGGCGCCGGGGAAAGACAGCGAGCGGCCGCCGTCCACGGCCAGTATCTGGCCGGTGATGTAGGGCGCCTCCAGGGCCAGCCAGGCCACCGTGGCGGCAATGTCGTCCGGGTCGCCGGCGCGGCCCAGGGCGGTGGCGTCGAGAATCGCTTGCTGATTGTCCTGGCCCTGTTCGGGCCATAGGATCGGCCCCGGTGAAACCCCGTTGACGCGCACCGCCGGGCCCAGCTCCCGGGCCAGACTCTTGGTCATCATCGCCAGCCCGGCCTTGGCCATGCAATACAGCGGGTGTCCGAGCAGTGGTTTGTCCGCGTACACATCGACGATGTTGATGATGGCGCCCCGGGCGTTGGTGAGATCGCCGGCCAGTTGCTGACTGAGCAGAAAGGGCGCGCGCAAATTGCTGTGCATCAGCGTGTCCCAGTCCTCGTCGGAGGCTTCGCCGATTGGGGTGGGGTAAAAGCTGGAGGCGTTGTTGATCAGCAGGTCCAGGCCGTCGAAGGCGTCCCGGGCCCGCACAGCCAGCGCTCGCACCGCCGTCGGATCGCGCAGGTCGGCGCCCAGGCAGACCGCGCTGTCCTTGCGCTCGCGATTGAGCGTTTCCGCCAACGCGCGTGCGTCCTGGTCGCTGCGGTGGTAATGAATCACCACCCGGCAGCCTTGGTGGTGGAGGGTGCGGGCGATCCGCGCGCCAATGCGTCTGGCGCTGCCGGTGATCAGTGCGACGGGGGCTGCCATTGTTCCAGGAACTCCTTTTTATATTCCTTGATGCGTTTGATGCGCTTGTCATCGAGTGCCCGGCCCAGGGCCGGGCCCACCAGCCCGGCCTCACGCAGGCCGGCCACATCCACGCCGCGCACGGCATCGCTGACGCCCAGTAAAAAGGCGCCCTGGATGTAGGGCGTTTTAGGGGCCGCCGTACAGATGCGGGCGTCCGCCTCGCAGGCGTCCAGGAAAAATTTCAGTCGGCGGGGCCGGCGCAGCACATCCAGATTGCGTAACAGCTCCCAGACTTCCGGCGGCCGCAACTTTAATACCCGTTGCGCCCGTGACTGCCAGCGCGCCATGGTCATGGCGGCATCGGTCATTTCCTTGGGGACGCGCAATCGTTGGCTCATCGCCTGGGCGATGTGCGCGCCGCGCCGCTCGTAGCCGCGATGTTCGGGCCAGCCGTCCGGAGGCGTTTCCGCTTTGCCGAAATCGTGGCAAAGCAGGGCGTAACGGGACGTCAACGGCAGCTTTTGACGGGCCGCCTGAGCCAGACAGCGCCATTGGTGGCTGAGTACATCAAGGGCCGGCTGATGGTCCGGACACTGGGGAATACCGTCCAGGTTGGCCAGTTCCGGGAACAGCTCGGCCAGGGCGCCGCACTCATGCAGGGTTTGGAAAAATACCTGCGGAGAGCGTTCCATCAACGCACGGCTGGTTTCTTTCCACACCCGTTCGGCGGCCAGATGCTCCAATTCCCCGCTCATGGTGATCTGCGCCATCAGTTCCAGGGTGGTATCCGCCACGCGGAATCCCATCCAGTGGTAGCGGGCGGCGAAACGGGCAACACGCAACACCCGTAGCGGGTCCTCGGCAAATGCCGGGGACACATGTCGCAGGATGCGTGCTTTTAAATCCCGCTTGCCATGGAAGGGATCGATGATATCCCCGCCTGCTGTTTTGGCCATGGCGTTGATGGTGAGATCACGGCGGATCAGGTCGTCCTCCAGGCCGACGTCGGTGTCGGTATGAAAGACAAAGCCGCCGTAGCCGTGGCCGCTTTTGCGTTCGGTGCGTGCCAGGGCGTATTCCTCCCGGGTATCAGGATGCAGGAACACGGGAAAATCATTGCCCACCGGTTTGAAACCCTGGTCAACCAGTTGTTGTGGCGTGGAGCCTACCACCACCCAGTCTCTTTCCTTGATCGGCAGGCCGAGCAATTGATCCCGCACGGCGCCGCCTACCAGATAAATGTCCATGTTGTTGTTACCAACCCTTTAAAGCAGAATAGTCGCATGTCTATTTTTATTAGCAAACCGGGCAACGTGAACGGGCCGATGGCAAGCCTTCGCATGCACGCATGGTGTGTGCGCGGATCGCCGCCGTGTGCCTGACCGGTTTGTACCGACCGAGGCCGCGGCGCTGTTAAGCCCGCGGCCTTTTTGTTTTCTGGAACATTATTTTCGGCCGGTGCTGTTCCATTGGGATCGCATTTTCACCGCCGCGCCCCTGGGGTACAAGTTTTTCGCGAAGGGGAAGCGGTGCGTTCCCTGTCCCCTTTTTTGATGTCGCTGTCATTGGATAAAACCATGAATACCCTGGCTGCCTACTTAATCGTGATCGCTGTCTGGGCGACCACGCCTCTGGGAATCAAATGGAGCGGTGAGGCGCTGCCGGCTTTCGCCGCCGCCGGCTCCCGGATGGCGATCGCCGCTTTGCTGGGGCTCATGTGGCTGGCGGCGCGCCGGCAAACATTGCCGTTGCACCGTCAGGCGCTGGCCAGTTATGCGGCGGCCTTGCCGGGGATCTTTGGGGCCATGGGCTGCAGTTACATGGCGGCGCGTGATCTGCCGTCCGGTTTGATCTCCGTGGTGTTTGGTCTGGCGCCTTTGATTTCAGGTTTGATGATGCAGTGGCTGCCCGGCGGCACGCGGCTGAACGGCTGGCACTGGCTGGCGTGTTTGCTGGGGCTGGCCGGTCTGGCACTGGTATTCGGCGACAGTCTGGTTTTGCTGATGCAAGGCGCCGACCTGGTCGCTGAGGACCCGGCGCGGCGTGGGCGCGGCATGCTGTGGATTCTCAGCGCGGTGACCTTGTTCGCCGCCTCCGGCATCGTGGTGCAGCGGGTCGGCGCCGGCCTGGCGCCGATGCAGCAAACCGTGGGCGGCCTGCTGTTTTCTATTCCGCTGTATGGCGCGGCGATGCTGCTGAGCGGCCAAGGCTTTGAGTACAACGGCGACACCCGCGGGCTGGGCGCGATTCTGTATCTGGCGGTGTTCGGCTCGCTGCTGGGTTTCTATTGCTACTTCCAGGTGTTGGCGCGTTTGCCCGCCGCCACCGTGGCGCTGGTGACGTTGATCACGCCGGTGCTGGCGCTGACGCTGGGCGCGGCACTGAACGACGAAGCCCTGGGGCCGAAGGTGTTGGCCGGCGCTGGCGTGATCGTGGCGGCCTTGGGGTTGTACCTGCTCGGCGACCGCCGCGTGCGGCGCGGTGTCGTTTCCTCCGCGCCCGGTGACGGTTAATGCCATTGCGCCGTCCCCGCCCTCTGAGTAGGGTCTGTGGGTCACGACGGGAGAGTGAATCAATGAAAACACGTCTTACTGAATTACTGGGTACCCGCTACCCGATCATCCAGGGCGGCATGCAGAATGTCGGCTACGCGGAATTGGCGGCGGCGGTGTCCAACGCCGGCGCTCTGGGCATCATCACCGGGCTGACCCAGCCCACGCCGGAGGATCTCGCCAAGGAGATCGCCCGCTGTCAGTCCATGACCGACCAGCCGTTCGGGGTCAATTTGACCCTGTTGCCCACCATCAAACCGGTGCCCTATGAAGAGTACGCCCAGGTGATCGTGGATGCCGGGGTCAAAATCGTGGAAACCGCCGGGCGCAGCCCGGAACCTTTTATGCCTATGTTCAACGAGCATGGCGTCAAGGTGATCCACAAATGCACCTCGGTGCGTCATTCCCTGAAAGCCCAGAGCCTGGGCTGCGCGGCGGTGTCCGTGGACGGTTTTGAATGCGCCGGCCACCCGGGCGAGGACGATGTCACCAACCTGGTGCTGTTGCCCGCCGCCGCCAAAGTGCTGGATATTCCCATGGTCGCCTCCGGCGGCATCGGTACCGGCGCGCAGATGGCCGCTTGTCTGGCGCTGGGTGCCGACGGCATCAATATGGGCACGCGCTTCATGGCCACCCAGGAAGCGCCCATCCACGAAAACATCAAGCGTGCCATCGTCGAGGGCAGCGAGCGCGACACCACGCTGGTCTACCGGCCGCTGCGCAATACCGCGCGGGTTTATAAAAACAAGGTCGCCGACCGGGTCAATGAGATCGAGCGTGAAACCGGCGCGGATATGAAGTTCGAGCTGATCAGTGACATGGTTGCCGGCGCCAAGGGCAAGGTGGCACTCACCGAAGGCGACGTGGATTACGGCATCTGGACCAGCGGTATGGTGCAGGGCCTGATCGACGCGGTGCCCTCCTGCGAGGATCTGGTGCAGGAAATCATCCGCGAGTGCGAAGGCACCATCCGCGATCGGCTGTCGGTGTTCGCCGCTTCCTGATCAACCTGTGCGAGCGGGCCCCGCCCGCGAAAGGGTGGCGCTAGCCACCCGGCAGGACTCCAGAGGCGTTGATGCCCACCCGATCCCGGCGCGGGCTTTCTGGAGGATCCAGCCAATCCGGAGAGAACCGCCTCTGGGATCCTGCCGGCCGACAAGTCGGCCTTTCGCTTGCAGGCAAGCTCCCACAGCCCGCTCCCACAGGGGCCGGCCCCACAAACCTGGCTACGGAGTGCCTGAGTCGGCCGGCGTGAACGTCACCAGGTGGTCCATTTCCAGCTCGATACCGATGCGCCCCCCGACCGGGTGGGCGTGGTGGCTGGGCGCCATGCACGGCACCCGCACGCCGCCATCCAACTCCAGCGTGTAAAGCATGTGGGCGCCGCGAAAGGCGCGGTCCACCACCCGGGCGGTGCGCGGACTGTGGTCGTTGTGCAGGATGTCGTCCGGGCGGATCATTACGTCCACCCGGTCGCCGTCGGCGGCGCCGTCGGGCAGATCCCCCTCGAACACACCCAGGCAGGTTTCCACCCGGCCGTCGTCGAGTACGGTGCCGGGGATGAAGCTGCTGCGGCCGATAAAATCCGCGACCAAGCGGCTGCGCGGGCGGTGATAGATGCGGTACGGCGTGTCCCATTGCGCCAGCCGTCCGGCGTGCATCACGCCCACCCGGTCGGCGATGGCAAAGGCTTCGTTCTGGTCGTGAGTGACGAACAGGGCGGTGATGCCCTCTTTCAGCAGGATGGCGCGCACGTCCCGGCTGATTTGCTCGCGCAGCTCCGCGTCCAGCGCCGAGAAGGGCTCGTCGAGCAGCAGCAGACGCGGTTTGGGCGCCAGCGCCCGGGCCAGAGCGACCCGCTGCTGTTGGCCACCGGAAAGCTGGTGCGGATAACGATCGCCCAGGCCTGGCAGCCCCACCAGCGCCAGCAGTTCCTCGACCCGGGCGTGGCGTTGGTCGGCGGTCCAGCGGTTCAGGCCGAAGCCGATGTTAGCGGCCACGTTCAGGTGCGGAAACAGGGCGATATCCTGAAACACCATGCCCACGCGGCGTTGTTCGGCGGGCACCAGCAGCGTATCGCCGGTGACCGGTTCACCGTGCAACGCGATGGCGCCGGAGTGCGGTGCCAGGAAGCCGGCGACCAGGCGCAGCAGGGTGGTTTTGCCGCAGCCGGAGGGGCCGATCAGGCAGCCGATCAGCCCCTGCTCCAGGGTCAGCGACACGTTTTCCAGCACCGGCTGACCGTCGAAGCGGACGTTCAGGTCGTCAATGCTCAGCATGGGGGCTCTCTGTATGAAGGCTTCGTATTGAACGGGTCAGCAGGATCACCGGCGCCACGCCGGCGAGTAAAATGGTGAGCGCGGGCAGGGCGGCGTCCGCCAGGCGTTCGTCGGAGGCCAGTTCGAAGGCCCGCACCGCCAGGGTGTTGGTATTGAACGGGCGCAGCACCAGGGCGGCGGGCAATTCCTTGAGGGTATCCACGAACACTAACAGGGCGCTGGTGGCCAGCGGCACCTTGAGCAACGGCAGGTGCACGCGCCGCAGCATCGGCAGAGGCGCCGTGCCCAGGGATCGGGCGGCGTGATCCAGATTGGGCGACAGGTTCTGCAGGCCGGCGTCCAGTCCCTGAATCGGGATGGTGAGAAAGCGCACCGTGCAGGCGAACACCACCGCGAACAGGGTGCCGGAGAACAGCAGGCCGGGTTCGGGCAGTCCGGCCCAGGCCAGCATCCCGTTGAGGCCGCGGTCCAGGCTGGCGAGGACCAGCACCACGCCCACCGCGAGCACGGTACCTGGCACTGCGTAGCCGAAGCCGGCCAGCCCCGCCGCTAGACGCCGGGGGCGGTCGGCTCGCAGGCGCCGCGCCCAAATCAGCAACAGTCCCAAACCGGTGGCGGCCAGCGAGGTGCACAGAGCGATCAGTAAGCTGGTGCCGAGCAGGCCGACAAAGCCCGGCTCGCCAAGATCCCGCCAGCGCGGCAGGCTCCACCGCGCCAATTGTAGCGCCGGCAAGATAAACCCCAGCAGCACCGGCAGCCACAGCATCACGGCCAGCAGCACGCCGCGGCCCCGCGGCAGCACTAGTGGTGGCGCCGGCCGGGCCGAGGTCACACTGATGCGTCGCTCGCGACGGGCACGCCGTTCCAGGGTCAGCAGCACCACCATGGCGAGCAGCAGCACGCCGGCCAATTGAGCCGCCGCCAGGGCATCGCCGAGGCCGAACCAGGTGCGATAAATCCCGGTGCTCAGCGTCGGTACACCGAAGTAGGCCACCGTGCCGTAGTCCGCCAGGGTTTCCATCAACACCAGCGCCAGCCCGGCGATGATCGCCGGCCGGGCCAGCGGCAGGGCGACCCGGAAGAAGCGCCGCCAGGGGCCCGCACCGAGCGTGCGGGCCACTTCCAACGCCACCGCCGACTGGCTTACGAACGCGGCCCGGGCCATCAGGTAAACGTAGGGGTAGAGCACCAGGGTCAGCATCAGCCCGGCGCCGGCGGGGCTGCGAATATCCGGCAGTGCTAGCGGCAGGGCTTGTTGCAGGGCGCCTTCGCGGGCCAGCAACCCGGTCCAGGTGTAGGCAATCAGATAGGCCGGGCAGGCCAGCGGCAGCAGCAGCGCCCACTCCAGCACCCGGCGGCCGGGAAAGCGAAAACGGGCCACTGACCAGGCCGAGGCCACGCCGATCAGCAGCGTGCCAGTGCCGGTGAACAGCGCCAGAAACAGGGAGTGGCCCAGGTAGGACGGCAGTACGGTGCTGCGTAGGTGGGCCCAATTAGGTGAGGCGCCGGCCAGCCAACTGGCGGCCACCACCAGCACCGGGGTGGCCAGCGCCAGGGCGAGGGCCAGTAATAGCAGAGAACGGTAGGAGGGCGGCGAAAGCATGCCGGGATTATACCGATCCGTCGCCGCCTTGCCCGTGTGGATCGGTTATTTCCAGCCGGCCCGGTCCATCACTTTGACTGCGTCGCCGTTCAGCTCGCCCAACTTAACCAGGGGCAGCTCGTCTTGCTTGAACTCGCCCCATTCTTGTAGCAGGTCACTCACCGGTACATCGGCGCGTACCGGGTACTCGTGGTTGGTCTCGGCGTACCACTGCTGCGACTCGTCGCTGACCAGGAATTCGATCAGGCGCACGGCGTTTTCCGGGTGCGGGGCATTGGCCGCCACGCCGGCGCCGGAGATATTGACGTGGGCGCCGCGGCCGTCCTGGTTGGGCCAGAATACCTGGACCTGATCGGCGATCTCGCGGGTGCCGGCGTCGTCGGCGGCTTGCATCATGCCCAGGTAATAGGTGTTTACCACCGCCAGGTCGCACTCGCCGGCGGCCAGTGCCTTGATTTGATCGCGGTCGCCGCCGACCGGATCGCGAGCCATGTTAGCGACCAGGTCGCGGGCCCATTGCTCCGTCTCCGTTTCGCCGTTATGGGCGATCAGGCTGGCGGTGAGGGACTGGTTGTAGATGTTGTCCGAGGAGCGGATGCAGATCCGGTCGCGCCATTGTTCGTCCGCCAGGGCTTCATAGGTGGATAGGGCCGAGGGGTCCACACGGTCCGGGGCATAGACCACCACGCGGGCACGCACGGACAAGCCGTACCAGTAACCGTCCGGGTCGCGCAGGGCCGCCGGCACTTGTTCGCTGAGTACGTCGCTGTCGACGGCGGCCAGTTGTTGTTCCTGTTGGGCGCGGTAGAGGCGGCCGGCGTCGGTGGTGATCAGTACATCGGCGGGGCTGTGCTCGCCTTCGGCTTTCATGCGTTCCACCAGGGCGTCGGCCTTGCCGGTGATCAGATTGACGGCAATCCCGGTTTCCGAGGTGAAGCGGTCCAGCAAGGGCTTGATCAGCGCCTCCTTGCGGGCGGAGTAAACGTTCACTTCCTCGCTTTGCGAACTGCACCCGGTCACCACCAGGGCGGTCAGTAACGAGAAGAGGACACTGAGACGGCGCATGAAGGTTTTCTCCTGCAGAAAGGGGTGCGCCGGATATAAACATTAATGAGAACGTTTATCAACAAGTGGCTCAGGACGATGGCATCGACAATCGCTCCACCACGCTGCCGTTGTCGATGCTCTCCAGGTGAACGTCGAAGCCCCACAAACGGTGCAGGTGGCGCAGTACCTCCTGGCTGGTATCGGCGTCCAGGGGGCGATGATGCTGGCGCAGGTGCTGCAGGGTCAGGGAGCGATCACCACGGACATCCGCTGAGTACACCTGGATGTTGGGCTCCTGAATGCTCAGGTTGTACTGTTCGGAGAGCCGGTTGCGGATTGCCCGGTAGCCGGATTCATTATGGATCGCGTTGATCTCGATGTAATCGCGCTCGGAGTCGTCCATCAGGCTGAACAGTTTGAACTCGCGGATCAGCCGTGGCGACAGGAACTGCTGAACGAAGCTCTCGTCCTTGAAGCTTTCCATGGCGAATTTGAGCGTTGTCAGCCAGTCACTGCCGGCGATGTCCGGGAACCAATGACGGTCTTCGTCCGTGGGAGCTTCGCAGATACGGCGGATGTCCTGGAACATGGCGAAGCCCAGGGCATAGGGATTGATGCCGGAATAATAGGGCGAGTCGAACGGCGGCTGGTAAACAACCTGGCTGTGGTTTTGCAGAAATTCCAGCATGAAACCGTCGTCAACCCGGCCTTGATCGTACAGTTCGTTGAGCAGGGTGTAGTGCCAGAACGTCGCCCAGCCTTCGTTCATCACCTGGGTCTGGCGCTGTGGGTAAAAATACTGGGCCATCTTACGCACGATGCGCAGAATTTCGCGCTGCCAGGGCTCCAGTAATGGCGCGTTCTTTTCCAGAAAATAAAGCAGGTTTTCCTGGGGCTCGGGAGGGAAACGCTGGCTGGGTTCGCGGCGTTGCGCGGCCGGTTGCATGTCGGGGAACGTTTTCCACAGTTCCGAGACCTGCTTGCGCAAGATGTCTTCGCGTTCGCGCTGGCGGCGCTTCTCCTCCTGGGCGGAGATCGGCGTCGGGCGTTTATAGCGGTCCACGCCATAGTTCATTAACGCGTGGCAGGAATCCAGGGTTTCCTCCACCGCGGTAACGCCGTGGCGTTGCTCGCATTTGGCGATGTAATGCCGGGCGAAGACCAGATAATCAATGATCGCGGAGGCGTCGGTCCAGGTCTTGAACAGGTAATTGCCCTTGAAGAAGGAGTTGTGACCGTAGCCGGCGTGGGCGATCACCAGGGCTTGCATGGTAATGGTGTTCTCTTCCATCAAATAGGCGATGCAAGGGTTGGCGTTGATGACGATTTCATAGGCCAGGCCCATTTGGCCGCGCCGGTAGCGACCCTCCACTTCCACGAACTGCTTGCCAAACGACCAGTGGTGGTAGCCCACCGGCATGCCCACGGAAGAGTAGGCGTCCATCATCTGCTCCGAGGAGATGACCTCGATCTGGTTCGGATAGGTGTCCAGACCGAACTTGCCGTGGGCGAGCTCGGCGATGGCGTGGTCGTACTCCGCGAGGGTGTCGAAATCCCAGTCGGACCCTTGGGAAATTAATTTTCTGTCGGTCACCGTCATGCCGCCTCCATCCGCTTTTTAAACAAGCGCCGGAATACCGGGTAAATATCGCCGGGGTCATCAATCTGCGCCATGGAGAACACGTCACTCTGGCGTTCTTGAACGGTTTGGTAGTGATCCCAAAGAGCCTGGTGGCTGCGCGGCATGACTTCCACGTAGGAAAAGTGCTGCATGCGTGGCAGCAGCTCTTTTTCCAGGAGCCCGGCGCATCCCGGGGAGTCGTCGTTCCAGTTGTCGCCGTCGGAAGCCTGCGCGCCGTAGAGGTTCCATTCGTCCACCGGGTAGCGCTCCTTGATCGTTTCCAGTGTCAGTTTCAGGGCACTGGAAACAATGGTGCCGCCGGTCTCACGGGAGTAGAAAAATTCTTCCTCGTTGACCTCCTTGGCACTGGTGTGATGGCGAATGAAGACCACTTCGGTGTGTTCGTAGTTGCGCTGCAAAAACAAATACAGCAGCAGGAAGAACCGTTTGGCCAGGTCTTTCATGTCCTGATTCATGGAGCCGGACACATCCATAATGCAGAACATCACCGCGCGGCTCACCGGCACCGGTACCTTCACGTGATGGTTGAAACGCAAGTCCACTTCGTCAAGGAAGGGGATGCGTTCAATGCGACGCCGGGTACGGTCAATCTGCTCGTCCAGTTGGTGCAGGCGCTCGCGGCGTTGCGGGGATTGGTCCTGGTTGAGCAGCGCGTCGCGCTCTTCCTCCAGTAGGCGCAGCCGGCGGCGGCTGGCCGCGGTCAGCGCGCGCCGGCGCATCGATGCCTGGCGCATGGAGCGTACGATGTTTATTTTCGCCGGCAGGCCGTGGCTGACGATGCCGCCGTGGCGGCGGTGAAAGGAGCGACTGCCTTCCAGGTGTCGCTTGATCAGGTTGGGCAGCTCCAGATCCTCGAACAGAAAGTTGAGGAACTCCCGCTGATCGATTTCGAACGCGAACTCGTCGGCGCCGTCGCCGGAATCGCTGGCGTCCCGGCCACCAGCGCCGCCTTCGCCGCCGGAAGGCTTCTTGACCCGATCGCCGGCCTGAAACTCCCGGTTGCCCGGATGAACGACATTGCGGCGTCCGCCGGAGCCATGATGAAAGCGCGGCTCGGAGAGATCCTTCTCGGGAATACTGATGCGCTCCCCTTGCTCCATATCGGTAATCGAGCGCCGGCCCACCGCCTCGTTCACCGCCTCACGAATATGGCGCCGATAACGCTCCAGAAAGCGTTGCCGGTTCACCGTACTCTTGTTCTTCCCGTTGAGACGCCGGTCAATGATATAACTCATACATACACCTGCCTCTGCCCCGCGGGCACGGCGCTGCCGGTCAATGGGACCCGGCCCGCGCGCTGTTAACTATTCACTGTTAACTATTAACTGCTCTCTCATTGCGCCTTGCGAACACGCAAATACCACTCCGACAACAAGCGCACCTGCTTCTCCGTATACCCCCGATCCATCATCCGATTCACGAAATTGTCGTGCTTGCGACGGTCCTCCTCGCTGCCCTTGGGGTTGAACGAGATCACGGGGAGCAGATCCTCGGTGTTGGAAAACATTTTTTTCTCGATCACATCGCGTAGTTTCTGGTAGCTCATCCAGCTCGGATTACGACCGCCGTTATTGGCCCGGGCACGCAGTACGAAGTTGACCACTTCGTTGCGGAAGTCCTTGGGATTGGAGATGCCCGCCGGCTTTTCGATTTTCTCCAGTTCCTCGTTCAGAGACTGACGGTCGAATATTTCGCCGGTGTCCGGGTCGCGGAACTCCTGGTCCTGTATCCAGAAATCGGCGTACATCACATAGCGGTCGAAAATGTTCTGGCCGTATTCGGAATAAGACTCCAGATAAGCGGTCTGGATTTCCTTACCAATGAATTCCACGTAGTGCGGAACCAGATACTCCTTGATAAAGCGCCGGTACTGTTCCTGGAGCTCCTGTGGAAATTGTTCCTGCTCAATGCGCTGCTCAAGGACGTGCATCAGGTGCACCGGGTTGGCCGCCACTTCGGAGTGATCAAAATTGAACACCTTGGAAAGGATCTTGAAGGCAAAACGGGTGGAGAGGCCGTCCATGCCCTCATCCACGCCCGCCATGTCGCGGTATTCCTGCATTGACTTGGCGCGTGGGTCCACGTCCTTGAGGTTCTCGCCGTCATAGACACGCATCTTCGAATAAATGCTGGAATTCTCCGGTTCCTTAAGACGGGTAAGCACGGAGAATTGCGCCAGCATACGCAGCGTATCCGGGGCGCAATGGGCTTCGCGCAGGCTGGAGTTGCGCAGTAATTTGTCGTAAATCAACTGTTCTTCGGTGACGCGCAGGCAGTAGGGCACTTTGACGATGAATACGCGGTCGATAAACGCTTCGTTATTCTTGTTATGGCGGAAGGTTTGCCACTCCGCCTCATTGGAGTGCGCCAGAACGATGCCATCGAAGGGAATCGCGCCCATATGTTCGGTGCCGTTGTAATTGCCTTCCTGCGTGGCGGTCAGCAATGGATGCAGCACCTTGATCGGCGCCTTGAACATTTCCACGAATTCCAGCAGGCCCTGGTTGGCACGGCAAAGACCACCGGAAAAGCTGTATGCATCCGGGTCTTCCTGGGCGAAGTCTTCCAGTTTGCGAATATCCACCTTGCCGACCAGGGCAGAGATGTCCTGGTTGTTTTCGTCACCGGGCTCGGTTTTGGCCACCGCCACCTGGTCGAGAATCGAAGGGTAGCGGCGCACAACACGGAACTGGCTGAGATCGCCGCCGTAGTCCTTCAGACGTTTCACCGCCCAGGGCGACATGATGGTGCGCACGTAACGGCGCGGTATGCCGTATTCCTCTTCCAGAATGGGACCGTCTTCCTCCGGGTCGAACAGACACAGGGGCGACTCGTTTACCGGTGAGTCCTTGATCGCGTAGAACGGCACCTTTTGCATCAAGGCTTTCAATTTTTCCGCCAACGACGATTTGCCGCCGCCCACCGGGCCGAGCAGGTAAAGGATTTGTTTCTTCTCTTCCAGACCCTGGGCCGCGTGACGGAAATAACTGACAATGTTCTCGATCACGTCTTCCAGTCCGTAGAACTCGTCGAATGCCGGGTAGCGACGGATCATTTTGTTGGAAAAAATCCGTGACAGGCGCGGGTCCTGGGAGGTGTCCACCAGCTCCGGTTCGCCGATCGCCATTAGCATGCGCTCTGGCGCGGAGGCGTAGACGCCGGGATCGCTCTTGCACAGGGCGAGGTACTCCTCCAGCGACATTTCGTCTTCCTGACCTGCTTCGAAGCGGGCCTGATAGTGATGGAGAATACTCATGCTTCACTCCCTCCTGGCGGTGCGCCGCGCCTGCGGTTTGCCGCGAGACAACAACATATGGAAACGGATCCGGACGGACAGCAACGGGTGAACCGGGTACGGTTCGTGGGTGTTACGCGGAGACCATGCGAGTTTCGTTCCAGCCGGGCGGGGAACGAAGAGAAAAACGATAAAAGCGGGCCCTGGCGCCGATCAGCGGCGCGAAAAAAGAGACTAAGGGGCCTCGCCTGACACATTCGGACACTCCTGGCCGGCGGGCTTGGCGCCGGCGGATCGCAGGACTCTTACAGAGGTTCCTCAATGTGAAGGACCCGGCGTGGCTGGGCCTTTCGTCGGGCCCGCGGTGCCGAATCACTTTCGGTTCTAGCATGGCGCTAAAACGAAGGCTAAGTCAAAACCAAAAAAAATTTTTGTTTGGAACTTTTTTTATTAATTATGCAATCGCGCCATGGCGTGAAGGGTCGGTGCGGCGGAGGCGGGAGGGGCGTGTGAAAGGCGGCTGGTGCCGGGCGGCGCGAGTTCAGCGGCAGCCGCACTGGAAGCGGTGGCCGTCTTCCAGGCGCAAGGCGGTAAGGCTGCCGCCCCAGACGCAGCCGGTATCCAGTGCGTTTACCCTGTCGATGCCGGTATGGCCTTCCAGGGCGGCCCAATGGCCGAACAGCACGCGAACGTTTGGTTCGCGACGCCGCGGGTGTTGGAACCAGGGCATGAAGCCCGTCGGCGGCTGGTGCGGCTCGCCTTTGCTGTCCAGGTCCAGTTCGCCGGCGTCATTGACGAAGCGCATGCGGGTAAAATAGTTGGTGATTACTCGCCAGCGGTCCGCGCCTTCCAGGCTGTCGTGCCAGCCGGCCGGGGTATTGCCATACATTCGCGCAAAAAACGTTTCCGCTTTGTTCGGTGACGCCAGCACGGTTTCCATTTCCAGCGCCCGGGCGCGGGCCTGGTCCAGTCGCCACAGTGGTGGCAGGCCGGCATGGGTCATCACCGCCTCGAATTCGGGCACGTCGACGAGCAACGGCTGGCCTTGCAGCCAGGTCAGCAGGGTGTCCCGGTCCGGGGCATCGAGGATCGGCTGTAGGGTGTCCTTGTTCTTCAGGCGGGCGTGACCGTGGGCTACCGCCAGCAAATGCAGATCGTGATTGCCGAGCACCACCTGGACATTGTCCCGCAGCGCGTACACCCGGCGCAGAGCGCCAAGGGAGTCCGGACCCCGATTGACCAGGTCGCCGGCCAATAACAGGCGGTCCCGATCCGGGTTGAAGCGAATTTGCTCAAGCAGGGTGTCGAAGGGGGCCAGACAGCCCTGCAGGTCGCCGATCGCGTAGGCGCTCACGACATGGCCCCGCGGGTGCCCGCGGGCACGCAGCACGCAGCACATGGCGCGCCAGGGCGGCCAGGAGCAACTGAAAGTGTCGGGGCGTTGAGTCGGAGCATGGTGTGATCTTTTCCGTATCAGCGTGAAGTGTGTGGCGTGACAGCGCCTGAACTAATGCAGCGCCCGTGGCACTGCCAGCGTGAAGGCCGGTACTTCGGTGTCAAAGCAGGTGCCATCTTCGGCGATCATCTGGTAACTGCCATGCATGGTGCCGACTTCTGTTTCCAGGATCGCGCCGCTGGAGTATTGGAACGCCTGGCCCGGGGCGATGCTCGGTTGTTCGCCGACCACGCCTTCGCCGTGCACTTCGCGGGAGCGCTCTTCGCCGTCGGTAATCACCCAGTGGCGGGTGAGCAAGCGCGCGGTGACGTCGCCTCTGTTGAGAATGCTGATGTGATAGGCGAACACCCAGCGCTGGCCTTCCTCGTCGCTCTGGTCGGGCAGGTATTCGGTCTCCACGGTGACTTGCATGCGGTAGCGTTCGGTGTCGATGGCGGTGTCGTCCGCGGCGGTCATGGCGTCGGCTCCTTGGTTGTTCCTGGCGCGGTGGCGTTGGCGAGGGTCACGTAGTCTGCCACGGAAAGATGGTCCGGGCGCAAGCCGGGATCAATGCCGGTGTCGGCGAACACTTGCGGATCAATCAGCGCCTTCAGGCTGTTGCGGATTGCCTTGCGGCGCTGGCTGAACGCTTGCGCCACCAGCCGGCTCAGCCAGGACGGATCATTCGCCGGCCAGGGCGGGCTGGCATAAGGGATCAGCCGGACCACGGCGGAATCCACCTTGGGCGGTGGCTGGAACGCCCCCGGCGGCACCGGGAACAGGTAATCCGCCTGGCAATGGTATTGCACCATGACCGACAGGCGGCCGTAATCCTTGCCTCCGGGGCTGGCGGTGAGGCGTTCCACCACTTCTTTTTGCAGCATGAAGGTCATGTCGCCAATGGCGCCGGTTTGCGCCAGCAAGTGGAAGATCAACGGCGTGGAAATATTGTAGGGCAAATTGCCCACCACACGGATCGGTCCTTTGTCGGCCAGACCGGCGAAGTCGAAACGCAGGGCGTCGCTTTGGTGAACGGTCAGGCGGCTCTCCGGCACCTGGTCGCGCAATCGTCCGATCAGGTCGCGGTCCAGTTCCACCACTACCAGGTGGTCCACCTGTTCCAGCAGCGGGAACGTCAGGGCGCCCTGCCCAGGACCGATTTCCACCAGTGTTTCGCCGTCCCGGGGCGCTACCGAGCGCACCAGCCGGTCGATGATGTCGGCGTCGTGCAGAAAGTGCTGGCCGAAGCGTTTGCGGGCGCGATGTTCGCTCATGCCGCCTCCCCGCCATTGGCCCGGCGGGCCAGATCGGCGGCCAGGCGGGTGGCGGCGAGCAGGCTGCCTGGCCGGGCCCGGCCGCTGCCGGCCAGATCGAAGGCTGTGCCGTGGTCCACCGAGGTGCGGATGAAGGGCAGGCCCAGGGTGAGATTCACGGCTTCGCCGAAACCGGCGTATTTAAGCACCGGCAGGCCCTGGTCATGGTACATGGCGAGTACCGCGTCGTGTTCGCCGAGCAGGTCCGGCTGGAAAGCGGTGTCCGCCGGCACCGGGCCGGTCAGTTGCAGGCCCTGTTCGCGCAGGCGCGCCAGGGTGGGAATGATCACATCCAGTTCCTCGCGGCCGAGATGGCCGTCTTCGCCGGCGTGGGGGTTAAGCCCGAGCACCAGAATACGGGGGTGAGGCAAGGCGAACTTGCGGCGCAGGTCGTCGTGCAAAATGGCCAGAGTGCGCGTCAGGGACGCGTCGGTAATGGCCTCGGGCACCCGCGCCAGGGGCAGATGGGTGGTGGCCAGGGCGACGCGTAAGTCGCCGGCGGTCAGCATCATTACCACCTGGTCGACGGCGGCCCGTTCGGCGAGAAATTCGGTGTGCCCGGTGAACGATGGATCGGCGCCGTCGCAAATCACGTTTTTGGCCACCGGTGCGGTGACCATGGCGGCGAAGGTGCCGTCCAGGCAGCCGTCGGCGGCCCGTTCCAGCATCGCCAGGGTGCCGGCACCGGTCGCTGGATCCGGCTGGCCGGCGGTGACCGGCGCACCGGCCGGGCAGTGCCAGAGCACGCTGCCGCGTTCCGGCAGGGGGTGCCCCGGCGACCATTCATCCAGCGCTGGATTCAAGCCCAGTGTGTGGGCTCGTGAGCGCAGTACGTCACGGTCGGCGAGCAGCACCAGGGGCAGGTCCGGCAGCGCCGCCGGCAGAGCCGCTAGCAGGTCCGGACCGATACCGGCCGGATCGCCGGCGGTGATGGCGATCGGGCGCCGCTTCATGATTGCAGGCGGATATCCACGTAGGCTTCGGCGCGCTGTTCCTGCAGCCAGGTTTGCAGTTCTTCGTCGAAGCGTCGTTTCTGCAGTGCCTGGCGGGCCTGCAGTTCGCGGAACTGATCGCTCATGTCCGCTTCCCGGGTTTCTTCCACGCGCAGCACATGCCAGCCGAACTGGCTTTGGAACACCGGTGAGAGCTGACCCTGCGGCGTCTCGATCATCATTTGCTCGAACTCGGGCACCATCTCGCCCGGGGTCACCCAGCCCAGCTCGCCGCCCTGGCGACCGCTGCCCGGGTCGTCGGAGTGTTCTTGTGCCGCTTCCGCGAAGCTCAGATCACCGCCGGCGATCTGATCGTGGACCCTGTTGATCTCGGCGCGGGCCTGCTCTTCGCTGGTCAGGGTGTCGGCGCGCACCAGAATATGGCGCACCCGGTACTGAGTAACCACTTTCTCGCTGCCGCCGCCGCGACGGTCGATCATTTTCAGAACGTGGAAGCCGGCGCCGGAGCGCAGCGGCTCGCTGATATCGCCCTTGTTCATATTGATCGCCGCCTCGGAGAACAGGCTTGGCCACTGGGCCGCTTCCCGCCAGCCCAGGTCGCCGCCTTCCAGGGCTTCCGGGCCGTCGGATTCGGACACCGCGGTTTCCGAGAAATTGGCGCCTTCTCTCAGGCGGCGCACCAGGTCCCGGGCTTTTTCCTGAGCGGCGCTGACCTGGTCGGGCCCGGCGTTACCGGGCACCTTGATGAGAATATGGCCGAGGTGGAAATCCGCCTGGAACATTTGCCGGCCGCTTTCCGATTCCATGAAGCGCTGCACTTCCCGGTCGGTGATCCGCACCCGTGACGCGACACTGCGTTGCTGAAGGCGTGAGATCACCATTTCATTGCGCACCTGTTCGCGGAACTGGGGCCAATCGTAGCCGTCGGCGCGCAGGGCGTCGGCGAATTGCTGCAGGGTCATGTTGTTCTGCCGGGCGATGCCGGACAGTGCCTGGTTGAGAGCGCCGTCATCGACACGGATGCCGCCGCGCTCCGCCATCTGCAGTTGCAGGCGTTCCAGGATAATGCGGTCGAGCACCTGCTCGCGCAGCACTTCCTGAGGGGGCAAGGGGCGGTTGTCGCCCCGGAACTGGGCGGCGATCTCGCCCACCCGGGTTTGCAATTCGCTCTCCATGATCACGCCGTCGTTGACCACCGCGACGATGCGGTCGAGCATTTCCACTTGGGCGTGGGCCCCTAGCGGCAACAAGGTTGTGCTTAAAAGTGTCGCGCTCAGCAACCAGGTTGCGAGAGACCTAATCATATTCACTCCTGTATCCGGGAATGCTGCGTTCCAGCAGGGAATCCACCCGGCCGCCGAAGCCGCCCAGCCCGGTCATTTGAATCTGCAACAGCACGGTGCTGTCTGCTTCCAGTGTGGTATCGCCGTCTTCGTCGGAAAGCTCGCGTTGACTCAGCAGGCGGATTTTCCAGCAACAGTTGCGCCATTCGGCACCCGCCAGGGTTTCCACGGTGCGCTGGTTTTCATAGTCGTAGAGCCAGCGGCCCACCAGACGCCAGTTGTTGTGAATCGGCCAGATGGTGGATATCTCCGACTGGCGGATGTCGTCGGCGGGGCGGTCGTGGAAACCCAGATTGAACACCCGCCGTTCCCGGTCCGTGTAACCCAGGCGCATCGAGGAACGTTGCCTTTCGTTGGCATGGGTATCCCACTGGCCCTCGGTGTAGAGGTACCAATCGTGCCCAAAGTTCCAGCGCATGTCCGCGACCATGGGGGTTTGGTCGGCATCGTCCGGCGGTTCACCTTCCAGTTGTACCTTGCGTTCGCCCCGGTAGAAGCCCTGGCCGATGCGCAGACGTAGCTGTTCGCGGCCGTCCGCATCACGCAGAAAACGGCTGGTCAGGCCCAGCGAGGCTTTTTCCTCGTCGCCGAAGCGGTCGTAACCGATAAAGCGATTCTGACGGAACAGGGTGTTGTAGGAAAAGGTCAGTTCGCCGCTGTCGAAGTTGGGCAACTGATCCTGCTGTTCGTAGGCCAGCTTGTTGATAAACAACCGTGGTTCCAATGTTTGCGTGTAACCCCGCCCGAACAGATTGGTCTCGCGCTCCAGGAACAGGCCCGAATCCAGGCTCGCGCCCCAGGTGCTGAGCGTGGCGTCGCTGGCGGAGGTTTCCGCGTCGTCCAACTGGTAACGGTTATGGTAAACCCGCGCCTGCGGCTCCACATAGCCCCAGGAGTCCTCCAGCCGCATCGCCAGGCCGGGGGCCAGATGCACGCGGGCGCCGGTGGGGTTATTGCTGGTGTCCTTGTCGGAGCGGTCGAACGCGGTCACGTCACTGAGCCACAGGCCGCGCACCGGGCCGATCAGATCGGGGTCGCCGGAGAGCTGGAGCTGCGGCAGCCGGCGATAGGGCAGTTGCTCGTCCGGCAGCGTCGGGTCAATCGTCTGCCAGGACTGCAAGCGCGCCAATACCTGCCAATCACGGCCGAAGTAGCGCGCCTGCCCGAGACGCGGCAAGTGGGTCTGTGAGCTCACCTCCAGGCCGGTGTCCAGGTCCTTGAAGTAGAAATCATCGGACACGTAATTGACGTCGGAAGTGAGCGCCCAGCGGCCTATCGAGCCGTCGTGGCGCCAGGCCGCAAGCTCCCGGTTCTGGTTGTCGAACTGCCTGTCGTTGAACAGCACGCCATAGCTCACCTGGCCCTGACCCAGATCGGACAGATAACGGAATTCGCTTTCCAGGCCGCTGCCGCGCCCGTCGATATAGCGCGGCGCGATGGTGGCGTCCATCTGCGGATGGATATTGATATAGATCGGCTGGGTCACGTCCACGCCACCGCTGTCGCTGGTGGTGATGGTCGGAAACAGCAGGCCGGTCTTGCGCCGGTCGTCGATCGGGAAGGTGATCCAGGGCAGCCACAGCAACGGCACACCCTTGACGCGCAGGGTTACGTCGCGGGCCTCGCCCCAGCCTTCCTCGCGGTCCAGACGAATCTGCCGGCCACCCAGTTCCCAGCCGTTGGAGCCCGGCGCGCAGGTGGTATAGGTGCCCCTTTCGATGGTGGTGAAGTTCTCCACCAGATCCAGGTGTTCGGCGGTGCCCCGCGCGCCGGGCCCGAACAAGGAGTAGCGCACATTGTTCAGGCTGGCTTCACGGCGCCGGGTCTGGCCGCTCATACCGTCGGCGATAAACGTGAATTGATCGGTTTCCAGGCGCAGGTGGTTGGAGGCCTCGAACTTGCCGCTGGACTGATCCAGCAGAGCCGACTGGGTGATGAGACGGCGCCCGGGCCGTTCGATCAGGACTTCACCGTCCATGCTGATCAGACCGTCCTCGGTGAGGCTGGTGCTGTCGGCGGTGATGATGATATCGCTCTGATCCGCGGGCACGCCCACCGACGGATTGTAGTAGATGCCGCTGCACCACACCGGAATCGGGCGTTGTTGGACCGGCGGCATGTTGGTCATGGTGTCCCGGTCGACCCAGTTAAGGTCGTCATCGGCTCCGGCGACACCGGCCAGCAAAAGGGCAAGGCCGGGTAAAAACAATCGTGAGGGCAGTGGCATCGGCTGCTCGGAACAGGTAAAAAGGGCCGTTTCGCAATCGCGGCAGTGTAATGGATTGATGGTGGCAATGCAGCCAGAGAAGGGTAACTCGGATATTCGCCGCCAGGCACTGGACCAATGGGTCAGTGACTGGCTGGGCACCCCGGTGAGCGGTGAGGTGGCTTCCGCCGACGCCAGTTTCCGCCGCTATTTCCGTTACCGGCAGGGCGAACGCACCCTGGTGGCAATGGACGCGCCCCCGGAACAGGAAGATTGCCGGCCCTTCGTGGATGTGGCCGGGCGCCTCGCACGGGCCGGCGTTTGCGTGCCGGAAATTCTCCACCAGGACCTCGGTCGGGGTTTCCTGTTGCTCACCGATATGGGCCGTGAAACCTGGCTTTCCGCCCTCGACGCGGATAACGCGGACGCTTGGTTCGGCGATGCCCTGGACACGCTGATCCGCCAGCAGCGCTACGCCGACCCCGCCGGACTGCCGGATTATGACCGTTCTTTGTTGCGGCGCGAGCTGGGGCTGTTCCCGCATTGGTACCTGGGTGAACATCGGGGTCTGAGTCTGGATGACGAGGTGGCCGGACGCCTGGAAACGGTGTTCGACACCCTGATCGAATCCGCCCTGGCCCAGCCCCGGGTGTTTGTGCACCGTGATTTCATGCCGCGCAATCTGATGGTCAGTGAGCCCAACCCGGGCGTGATCGACTTCCAGGACGCGGTGCGGGGCCCGCTCAGTTACGATTTGATCAGCCTGTTCAAGGACGCCTTCCTTAGTTGGCCGGAGTCGAAGGTGTTGGACTGGTTACGGGCCTACCACCGGCGCGCCGCCGAAGCCGGCTTGCCGGTACCGGAACGGTTCGACGATCTGTTGCGCTGGTGCGATTTGATGGGCGCCCAGCGGCACCTCAAGGTGATCGGCATCTTTGCCCGCATCCATCACCGCGACGGTAAACCCCACTATCTGGAAGACGCCCCCCGCTTCTTTGCCTACCTGCGTACGGTGATCGCCCGCCGGCCCGGCGAACTGGCGGATCTGGGCACCCTGCTGGATGACTGGGAGTGCCCCTGATGCGCGCTATGATCCTGGCCGCCGGCTATGGCAAGCGCATGCGTCCGCTCACCGATCACACCCCCAAGCCGCTGCTGGAAGCCGGCGGCAAGCCGCTGATCCAGCATCACATCGAGTCGCTGCGCGAGGCTGGCATCGAGGATCTGGTGATCAACACCGGTTGGCTCGGCGAGCAACTGGAAGCCGCGCTGGGTGACGGTCGCCGCCTGGGAGTACGTATCCACTGGTCCCATGAAGGCACGCCCCTGGAAACCGCCGGCGGTATTCGCCGGGCGCTGCCGTTGCTGGGCGATGCCCCCTTCGTGCTGGTCAATGGCGACATCTGGACTGATTTCGATTTCAGTGCGCTGGTGAACGGGCCGGCCGGTGATGATCAGGCCCGGCTGGTGCTGGTGGATAACCCGCCACACCATGGTGACGGCGATTTCCATTTAACAGCGGCCGGCCGGGTGAGCGATAATGGCGACCCGCGACTCACCTACGCCGGTATCGCCCGGCTCGACCCGTCGCTGTTCGCCGGCCTGGACGATGGCCAGCGTACGCTGGCGCCGGTGCTGCGCGCCGCCATGGCCCGTGATCGGGTGAGCGGCGAGCATCACCGTGGCTATTGGTGGGACATCGGCACCCCCGAACGACTGGCGGCGCTGGACCGTTTTCTGAGCGACGCCGATCACCGCCTGGACACTGACTGAGGATTATCCATGGCCAAGCAGACCGACTTCATCGCGCCTTCCATTCTCGCCGCCGACTTCGCGCGCCTGGGCGAGGAGTGCGACGCGGTGCTCGACGCCGGCGCCGACATGATCCACTTCGATGTCATGGATAACCACTATGTGCCCAACCTGACTATCGGGCCGATGGTTTGCGCGGCGCTGCGCAAGCACGGTGTCACCGCCCCCATTGATGTTCATCTGATGGTCAGCCCGGTGGATGATCTGATCCGCATGTTCGCCGACGCCGGGGCGTCCATGATTACGTTTCACCCGGAAGCGTCCGCCCATGTGGACCGCTCCCTGCAGTTGATCCATGACGCCGGCTGCAAAGCCGGACTGGTGCTCAATCCGGCCACCACCACGGACTGTCTGGAGTATGTTATGGACAGGCTGGATATGGTGCTGCTGATGAGCGTGAACCCGGGCTTCGGTGGCCAGTCGTTCATTCCCGGGACGCTCGGCAAGATCGAGAAAGTGCGCGGGCTGATCGACGCCAGTGGCCGCGATATTCGCCTGGAAGTTGACGGCGGCGTGTCGGAGAAAAACATTCGCCAGGTGGCCGCCGCCGGGGCCGACACCTTTGTGGCCGGCTCGGCGATTTTCGGCAAGGACGATTATCCGGCGGTGATCGGCGAGTTGCGCCGGGAGCTGGCCGGCGCCTGACGTCTTTGTGAAATGTCGTAATGATCGCCGGCCCGCGCTTGTGGCAGCGGGCCTCTCCCGCCGAAGCTGAGCCTCTTTTCTCCCTGTGACGATGCGAGAACGCAAGGAGGCGATATGCTCTCTCAATGGCTAAGCTGGCCGGTGCTGACGGTCTGGGCTCTGGTATCCCTGGCGTGCGCCGCCTGGGTGATCCGCGATCTGCGCCGGCACAACGCCTTTCTGGGCGGCATGATGAAGGTCGCCTGGGTGCTGACGGTACTCTATTCCGGCCCACTGGGCCTGGCCGTATATTGGTACACCGGGCGCGGTCAGATCCGCCACGACTCGCTATGGCGCAAGAGCTTCCGCTCCGTGGCCCACTGTTATTCGGGCTGCGGTCTGGGTGAGATCATCGGTGTGCTGACGCTGGCCGGCCTGTTCGCCATGACCGGCTGGCCGGTGAATCTGACCACCTTCGGTCTCGCCTATGTGATCGGTTTCGCGTTCACGCTGGGTCCGCTGATGCAGGCCGGTGAAGCCTTCGCGGTCGCCCTTAAGGATTCGGTGGTGGCGGAATCGCTGAGCATCACCGCCATGGAAGCCTCCGCGCTGGCGGTCAACGCCGGGTTGGCCGGCGACGCCCGGATCGGTGATCCGGTATTTTGGGGCGCGCTGATTATTTCCCTGTCCGTCGGGCTGGTGGTGGCCTATCCGGTCAATGTGCTGCTGATCCGTTTTGGCGTCAAAGAAGGCATGCACAACCCCAAACACATGATGGAACACCAGGGGCACCACTGACGCCGGGCGTTGGCTCACGGTGCCCGGCGGCGGTATAGTCCGCGAAACGCTGTTCCGAAAATGCCAGGGAGAAGTGCTTTTCGTGCGCCACACCCTTGTTCTCCAACGCTTTGCTCTCTACCGCCGGAGCCTGCTGTCATGCCTGCTGCTGGCGGTGCTGCTTGCCGGCTGCGCCAGCCGCCCCGCGCCCCATGTGGAAGACCGGAACGCGGGCGGCGATCCGCCACGGCTGCTGCGTGACGATGTGCCCGCCGGCGGCCTGGACGACGGTGGGCAAGGCGATGCTTCGCCGGTATTGCCGCTGCTGCGGGCGCAGGCGGAGCGCTGGCGCGGCGTGCCCTATCGATTAGGCGGCAGCAGCGAAACCGGCGTGGACTGCTCCGCCTTCGTGCAAATCACCTTTCAGTCGCGGCTCGGCGTGGAGGTGCCGCGTACCACCGGGGAGCTGGCCCGGGAAGGCAAAAAAGTAGCGCGAGACGAACTGGAGCCTGGCGATCTGGTGTTCTTCAAGACCGGCTATCGCCAGCGTCACGTGGGCATCTACATGGGGGGGAAGCGGTTTTTACACGCCTCCGTCAGTCGCGGTGTGATGACGTCGTCGTTGAATAACGTTTACTGGAAGGCGCGTTACTGGAAGGCCCGGCGCATTGAGCTGGGTGATCAGCCCACCGAGCTGTCGGTGTCCGACGAATCCCGGTAGATCACATCACGCACACTGAGAGGCTGGCCGCCCGGGTTTTGCACGATTACCGGGCGCACCGGCTCGCCGCTGGCCCGCTCCACCAACTGCGGGCCTTCGCTTTCACCATTCCAGCGGTCGCTCCACTGGCGTAGCGCGGTGATCACCGTGAACAGGTCTCGGCCCTTGTCGGTGAGCCGGTACTCGTAACGGGTGCCGTGCTCGCCCACGTCCTGCTTGATTAATACGCCATTTTCCAGCAGCCGGGCCAGCCGGTCGCAAAGAATGTTGCGGGCGATGCCCAGGTGTTGCTGAAAGTCCACGAAACGGCGGGTGCCGAGCATGGCTTCTTTCACCACCAGCAGAGACCACCAGTCGCCCACGTCGTTGAGGGCGCGGGCCACGGAGCAGTGTGTGTCGGGAAAACGTTTACGAACCATGGGGGACAGTGTGTCAAATACGGTTGCAAAAAGAAACCGTTATGGGTACGGTTTCGAAATGCAACTGAATTGAGTTTTCACTGAATCTGGAGAGTCCCCCATGAGCGCCGAGCTGGCCCCGCTGTTCCGTCCTTTTGAATGCAAATCCTTAAAGCTGCGTAACCGAGTGGCGATGGCGCCCATGACCCGTAATTTCTCGCCGGGCCAGGTGCCCACCGAGGAAGTGGCCGGCTATTACCGGCGCCGTGCCGAGGGCGAAGTAGGGCTGCTGATCACCGAAGGCACCACCGTCGGGCACCCGGGCGCGCCCGGCCACGATAACGTCCCCGCTTTTCACGGTGAGGCGGCCCTGGAGGGCTGGAAAGAAGTGGTCAAACAGGTCCACGCCGCCGGTGGCGCCATTATTCCCCAGCTCTGGCACGTGGGCGGCACCCGCCGACCCGGCGTGGGCCCGGACAAGGACGCTCCCGGCTACTCGCCCTCCGGCCTGTTCAAGCCGGGTAAGCCCAATGGCGAGGCGATGACGCTGGACGATATCCAGGACGTGATCCGGGCGTTCGCCGATTCCGCCCGCGCCGCCAAGGAGATCGGGTTCGACGGCGTGGAAATCCACGGCGCCCACGGTTATCTGCTGGATCAGTTCTTCTGGGAAGGCACCAACCAGCGTGACGACCAGTATGGTGGCTCCCTGGAAAACCGCGCCCGCTTCGGTGTCGAGATCGTCAAAGCGGTACGCGCGGCGGTGGGCGAGGATTTCGCCATCGTGCTGCGTTTCTCGCAATGGAAGCAACAAGACTACGAGGCCCGCCTGGCCGAGACACCGGAAGAACTGGAGCGTTTTCTGACGCTGTTCAGTGACGCCGGTGTCGACGTTTTCCATGCCTCCACGCGTCGTTTCTGGACCCCGGAATTCGAAGGTTCCGATCTCAATCTGGCCGGCTGGACCCGCAAGCTTACCGGCAAACCGGTGATTTCCGTGGGCAGCGTCGGCCTGGACGACGACTTTATCGGCGCCAACAATCAGGGCATCGGCGGCAACGCCAACCCCAAGGGCATCGAGGAACTGGCCAAGCGCATGGCGGCGGACGAATTCGATATGATCGCGGTGGGCCGCGTTCTGCTGCAGGACCCCAACTGGCTGGTCAAGATGCGCAGTGGCCAGCATGATGACATCGAACCGTTCACCAAGGCGGCGCTGGGCTCTCTGAGCTAGTAGGTCGAGTTGAGCGGAAGGCGAAACCCGACATCGGCGGTTGGGGGGATCGTCGGGTGTTTTTTGTCGGCTTTCGCTTCGCTCAAGCCGACCTACGGTTACTACGGAGCCGCCGCGCGATAAAGGAGCACGCCGATGCCCTCTGAGCAATCTCACAATGCCGCCGAGGCGATCGACACCTGGCGGGCCGGCGGCGCGCTGTTCGACTGGCGCGGCCATGACATCTGGTACCGGGACGAGGGCGGCGTCGACCGCCCGGTGCTGGTGATGATCCACGGCTTTCCCACGGCGTCGTGGGACTGGCGGCATATTTTGCCGGCCCTCAGCGCCGATTACCGGGTGGTGATGATGGACCTGCTCGGCTTCGGGCTCAGTGCCAAACCGCGCCGTTTCCCGTACAGCATTCATGCCCAGGCCGACATGGTGGAGGCCCTGCTCGCCGAGCGGGGGGTGAGCCACTGCCGGATACTGGCCCACGATTACGGCGACACCGTCACCCAGGAGCTGCTGGCCCGCCACGGTGAGCGAGCCGACCGGCAACAGTCCGGCCTGAAAATCGACAAAGTGGTGCTGCTCAATGGCGGTTTGTTTCCGGAAACCCACCTGCCAGTGCGCCTGCAGAAACTGCTGATCAGCCCGCTCGGGCCGCTGGTGGTGAAGTTCTTTACCTTCGAGAAAATGGAAGCCGCTTTCCGGCACATCTGCGCCCGGCCCCTGCCGGATGGCGAAGTGGCGGGCTATTGGGCCTTACTGCAGCACAATAACGGCCGCGCGGTGATGCCGCGCCTGATTCGCTACATGGAAGAGCGGCGCCGCTACCGCGAGCGCTGGGTGGGTGCCTTGCGTGACGCGGCGGGGCGCGGTATCCCGGTGCGCCTGATCGACGGCACCGAGGACCCGGTGTCCGGTGGCCACATGGTGACGCGCTACCGGGAGTTGATTCCCGATCCGGACGTGGTGGAACTGGCCGGGGTCGGCCATTACCCGCAGACCGAAGCGCCGGACGCCGTCATCGACGCCGCCCGGCCCTTCCTTACCGAACCTTGAACGGCTCTCTCCAGCAGGGGCGAGGTGCCGGGCAGGGCTGCCCAGGACACGCCACGAGTACGTCCTTTTAGGCTCGAATTTGGCCGTCCCTGGCCAAATACGGTCCTGGGCAGCCCTGCCCGGCACCTCGCTGATGCGAAGCTTCCACCGCCACGGGTCAGAAAACCCGCCGGGCCCTTCTACGAAGTGCGATTTGTAGGAGCGGGCCTTGCCCGCGAAAGGGTGGCTGTTAGCCACCCGGCAGGATCTCAGAGACGCTGATGGTGCCGCTGTTAGAAATCTCTCTGGCATCCTGCCGGGAGCTTCGCTCCCTTTCGCGGGCGGGGCCCGCTCCCACAAGAGTTCCTGCCAATCAGCCCGGCACAGCCGCTCGCCCCGGCTGGAGAGATAACCTGGTGGATCTATTCGCCTAGTCGCTGGTTTCCAGCGACTTGTTGATGCGCAACGCCAGCAGCGTGCAGACCACCCCTGACAGCAGGTAGACACTGACGTAGGCGAGGCCGAAGTTGGCCGATAGCCCCAGCGCTACCAGCGGCGCGAAGGCGGCGCCGAACAGCCAGGCGAAATCCGAGGTGAGCGCGGCGCCGGTGTAGCGGAAGCGGCGCTCGAAGTTTGTGGTCACGGTGCCGGCGGCCTGGCCGTAGGACACGCCCAGCAATGCGAAACCGATCAGAATAAAGGCGTCCTGTTGCAGCGGCGAACCGTCCATCAGCATCGGCGCGAACAGCGCGAAGACCCCGATCAGGCAGGCTAACAGCGCCACCGTGGTGCGCTTGCCGATGCGGTCCGCGATCAGGCCCGAAGCCAGGGTGCCGAATACGCCGACCACGGCGCCGGCGATCTGAATCGCCAGCACGTCACTGATCGCCTGGGTGTCGCCCAGGCTGATCCAGGACAGCGGGAAGATGGTCACCATGTGGAACAGCGCATAGCTGGCCAGGGCGGCGAAAGAGCCGATAAAGATATTGTAGCCCTGCTTGCGCAGCATCTCGCGGGTGCCGATGGGTTCCAGTTCGCCTTCTTCCAGGGCCTGGGTGTATTCGTCGGTTACCACCAGGCGCAGCCGCGCGAACAGCGCCACCACGTTGATCGCGAAGGCAACGAAGAACGGATAACGCCAGCCCCAGCCCAGAAAGTCGGCGCTGGACAGGCTGTTATACAGGAACAGGAACAGAGCGCTGGCCACCAGGAAGCCGATCGGTGCACCCAACTGACCGAGCATGGCGTACCAACTGCGGCGGTGGCGCGGCGCGTTCAACGCCAATAGCGAGGGCAGGCCGTCCCAGGAGCCGCCCAGGGCAAAGCCTTGCAGTATGCGGAACAGGGACAGCAGCACGATGCTGGCGGCGCCCAGAGTGTCAAAGCCGGGCAGGAAAGCCATGCCGGCGGTGGCGGTGCCGAGCAGGAACAGCGACGCGGTAAGCTTGACGGTGCGCCCCCAGTGCCGCTGGATCATCATGAACAGGGCGGTGCCGAACGGGCGGGCGATGAATGCGAAGGAAAAGATCGTGAAGGCGTACAAGGTGCCTTCCAGTTGCCCGGCGAACGGAAAAAACACCGACGGGAACACCAGCACCGAGGCGATGCCGTAAACGAAGAAATCGAAATATTCCGAGGCTCGGCCCACCACCACGCCGACGGCGATCTCCCCGGGGGCCACCTTGGCGCGGTCGGCGGCGGCGGGGCTCGAAGTGGCGGACGGGGCTGTCAGTTGGCTGTCAGTACTGGACATGGTGCTGGCTCATCATGCGGACCGGTGTGTATAGAATGGAAGCATCGCCCGATTTTGGTCTCGCCGCCATAGGACAAAATGTCCAATTCCCGAAGTGGCCCGCCATCGGTACAGTGTTAACTACCCTGGCCACGTCACTCTGATCCGGCAATGCCTTTTCCCAATGTATTTCGCAGCGTTACTTTGATCACCGCGGCCGCCTTTCTGGCGGGCTGCGACATGGTTGTCATGGCCCCCTCGGGAGATGTGGCGGTCCAGCAACGGGACCTGATCGTGTGGGCCACGGCGCTGATGTTGCTGGTGATCGTGCCGGTGATCATCTTGACGCTATTGTTCGCCTGGCGCTACCGCTCGTCCAACCAGGACGCCACCTACTCGCCGGACTGGGATCATTCCACGGTGCTGGAACTGGTGATCTGGGCGGTGCCTTTGCTGATTATCATCGCCCTGGGCGCGATGACCTGGGTGAGCACCCACAAACTGGACCCGTACCGGCCGCTGGATCGCATCGAAGCCGGACGCGAAGTGCCGGCGGGCGTGGAGCCGCTGGTCATCGAGGTGGTGTCGCTGGACTGGAAATGGCTGTTCTTCTATCCGCAGCAGGGCGTGGCCACGGTCAATGAACTGGCCGCGCCGGTGGATCGGCCTATTCGCTTCAAGATCACGTCCTCCGGGACCATGAATTCCTTTTTCATTCCCGCGCTCGCCGGCCAGATATATTCCATGGCCGGCATGGAGACCAAGCTGCACGCGGTGATTAACAAGCCCGGCGTTTATCACGGTTTCTCCGCCAACTACAGTGGCGCCGGCTTCTCCGACATGCACTTCAAATTCCACGGTCTCGATGACCAGGCCTTTGACGACTGGGTCGAACAGGTGCGCGAGGAGGGCGGCACGCTTAGCGGTGACGCTTACCGGCAACTGGAGCGGCCCAGCCAGAACGAGCCGGTTCACTACTACGCCGAGGTGATGCCCGGGCTGTACGACAAGATTCTCAATCGCTGCCTGGAGCCGGGTTCCATCTGCATGAAGGACATGATGAACCACCAGCACGGCGGCGATGACGAGGGCGACGATAGCGCGCACCACCATGACGCCATGGCCGCCCACGACTAGCGGATTCCACGTACCACAGAGCATGCGCCTCGGGCGCCGGTATTCGACATGTTTGATCAACTCGACCTGAGTAAGCTTATTTTCGGCCGCCTGACCTGGGAGGCGATCCCGCTGCACGATCCGATCCTGCTGGGTACTTTCGTGATGGTGGTGCTGGGTGGCGTGGCGTTGTTGGCGCTGCTGACTTATTACCGCCTTTGGGGCTACCTGTGGCGGGAGTGGTTCACCAGTATTGACCATAAGAAAATCGGCATCATGTACATCGTGCTGGGTTTGGTGATGCTGCTGCGCGGCTTCTCCGACGCCATCATGATGCGCCTGCAGCAGGCCATGGCGTTCGGTGATTCCATGGGCTATCTGCCGCCGGATCACTACGACCAGATCTTCACCGCCCACGGCGTGATCATGATCTTCTTCGTCGCCATGCCGTTGATCACCGGCATCATGAACTATGTGGTGCCGCTGCAAATCGGCGCCCGCGACGTGGCGTTTCCGTTCCTCAATAACTTCAGTTTCTGGATGACCGCCAGCGGCGCGGCTCTGGTGATGATGTCCCTGTTCGTTGGCGAGTTCGCGAAAACCGGCTGGCTGGCTTACCCACCGTTATCGGGAATATTACAAAGTCCCGGGGTGGGGGTGGACTACTACATCTGGGCGTTGCAGATCGCCGGGGTGGGCACGCTGCTGTCGGGCATCAATTTGTTGGTGACCATCGTCAAGATGCGCGCGCCGGGCATGAACATGATGAAGATGCCGATCTTCACCTGGACGTCCCTGTGCACCAACGTATTGATCGTCGCCGCGTTCCCGGTACTCACCGCGGTGCTTTCCATGCTCACCCTGGATCGCTATCTCGGTACCGCCTTTTTCACCAATGATCTGGGCGGCAATGTGATGATGTACATCAACCTGATCTGGATCTGGGGCCACCCCGAGGTGTACATCCTGATTCTGCCGGCGTTCGGCATTTTTTCCGAAGTGGTGTCCACCTACAGCCGCAAGCGTCTGTTCGGTTACGCCTCCATGGTCTATGCCACCGTGGTGATCACCGTGCTTTCCTACCTGGTGTGGTTGCATCACTTCTTCACCATGGGGTCGGGGGCCAGCGTCAACTCGTTCTTTGGCATCACCACCATGATTATCTCGATCCCCACCGGGGCGAAGATATTCAACTGGCTGTTCACCATGTACCGGGGCAGGATCACTTTCGATGTGCCGATGCTTTGGACGCTGGGCTTTATGATCACTTTTGTGATCGGTGGCATGACCGGGGTGCTGTTGGCGGTGCCGCCGGCGGACTTCGTGCTGCATAACAGCCTGTTCCTGGTGGCGCACTTCCATAACGTGATCATCGGCGGTGTGCTGTTCGGCCTGTTCGCCGGCATCACCTACTGGTTCCCGAAGGCGTTCGGTTACAAGCTCGATCCGTTCTGGGGCAAGATGTCGTTTTGGTTCTGGACCATCGGTTTCTATTTCGCCTTCATGCCGCTGTACGTGCTTGGCCTGATGGGCGTGACCCGCCGCATGAGTCACTTCGACGATCCGTCGCTGCAGTTCTGGTTCCAGGTGGCCGCCTTCGGCGCGGTACTGGTCGCCGTCGGTATCGCCGCCTTCCTGATTCAGTTGGTGGTCAGCTTCCTGCGCCGCGATCAACTGCGCGACACCACCGGCGATCCCTGGGACGGCCGCACTCTGGAGTGGTCCACCTCGTCACCGCCGCCGCCGTACAACTTCGCGTTCACCCCGCGGGTACACGATATCGACGCCTGGTGGCAGATGAAGCAGCACGGTTATCAGCGCCCCACCGAAGGTTTCCTACCGGTACACATGCCCAAGAACACCGCCGCCGGCGTGGTGCTGGCGGTGCTCAGTGCGGCGCTGGGTTTCGCGCTGATCTGGCACATGTGGCTGCTCGCCGGGGTCGGCTTGCTGGCACTGCTGGGCGCGACCATCGTCCACACCTTCAACTATGACCGTGATTACCACATCCCGGCGGAAGAAATCGCCGAGGTGGAAGCGGAACGGACACGGATGCTAGCGAACCATGGCTGAGACCACCTACAACCAGACCGGCCTCGCCGATGGCGGCGCCCAGGATAATGGCGAGCCGCTGCGCTTCCACGAGACCGAAGAGCATCATCCGGAGCAGGGCACCCTGTTGGGGTTCTGGCTCTATCTGATGAGCGACTGCCTGATCTTCGCCTGCTTGTTCGCCACTTACGGCGTGCTCGGGCGCAGTTACGCCGCCGGCCCGACCGGCGCCGAGCTGTTCGACCTGCCGCTGGTGGCGGCGAACACCTCGCTGTTGCTGTTTTCGTCGATCACCTATGGCTTCGCGATGCTGGAAGTGCAGCGTGGCCGGTTGCGCCCGACCATGATCTGGCTGGTGATTACCGGACTGCTGGGCGCCGGCTTCCTGGGGCTGGAGCTGTATGAGTTCGCGCATCTGATCCACGAAGACGCCGGTCCGCAGCGCAGTGGTTTCCTGACCGCTTTCTTCGCATTGGTCGGTACCCACGGTCTGCACGTCACGTTCGGTATTATCTGGCTGGTGACCCTGCTGGTGCAGTTGCGCAAGCACGGCCTGATTCCGGAAAACCAGCGGCGCCTGTTCTGCTTGTCCATGTTCTGGCATTTCCTGGACGTGGTCTGGATCGGCGTGTTCACCTTCGTCTATCTGATGGGAGTGCTGCCATGAGTGAGCATAGCGAAGGCGCCGCCCACGGTACCTTCAAGGGTTACATGACCGGTTTCGTGTTGTCGGTAATCCTGACCGCCATCCCGTTCTGGGTGGTGATGGGCGAGGTGTTCCAATCCTCCGGCACCACCGCGCTGGTGATCCTCGGCTTCGCCGCCGTGCAGATCGTGGTGCACATGATTTATTTCCTGCACATGAACTTCCGTTCCGAGGGCGGCTGGACCATGCTGGCGTTGATTTTCACCGCGGTGATCGTGTTTATCACCCTGGCCGGTTCGTTGTGGGTGATGTACCACCTGAACGTGAATATGATGCCGGGCATGATGGAAACCGTGCACCAGGTGCCGTGACCCCGACACCGCGCCAAACCACCGCCGTCACCGGCCGCCGTCAGGCGCTGCGCGTTCTTTGGGCGCTGCTTGCCCTGGCCGCGTTCGCCGGCTTCATGGCGTTGGGTATCTGGCAGGTGGAGCGCCGTGCCTGGAAACTCGACCTGATCGAGCGGGTGGAAAGCCGGGTGCACGCCCCGGCGGTCCCCGCGCCGTCCGACCGGGCGGCGGCGGCCCAGGAATACCTTCGCGTGCGCCTTTCCGGCACCTTTCTCCATCAACAGGAAACCCTGGTCCAAGCGGCCACCCGGCTGGGCAGTGGCTACTGGGTGCTGACGCCGTTGCGCCGTGACGACGGCGGTCTGGTGCTGGTTAACCGGGGGTTCGTGCCGCCCTCGTACCGTGAACGCGATGCCCGCCGCGCTGGCGAGCCCGGCGGGCGAGTAACGGTCACCGGCTTGTTGCGTCTCACCGAACCCGGCGGCGCTTTTCTGCGCGATAACGACCCGGCCGCCGGCCGCTGGTATTCCCGGGACGTGGCGGCCATTGCCGAGGCGCGTGGACTGACCGGCGTGGCGCCGTATTTCGTCGATGCTGAAGCCGCGCCGGTGGCCGTCGGCGGCGGTGCCAAACAGCCGGTGGCCGGCCTCACGGTCATCGCCTTTCGCAACAATCACCTGGTCTACGCGGTGACCTGGTTTATGCTCGCGGTGATGGTGGCCGGCGGTGCCGGCTACGCAGCGCGGGAAGAACTCCGGCCGCGAGGCCCAGGAGGGAAGCGATGACCGAGGACGTGCAGCCGCGCCAGGCGCCGCCGATGGACGACGACGCCACCGGGCGTAAGAACATGCAGCAACTGATTCAGTTGCGTTGGATTGCCGTGCTCGGTCAGGTGGGCACCATCCTGGTGGTCTATTACGGTTTCCGCATCGAATTGCCGCTGTGGTATATGTTCGCGGTGCTGGCCGGTCTGGTGGCCTTTAACGGCATCAGCCTGTTGCGGTTGCGGCTGCAACGCCCGGTCAGTAACGGCGAGCTGTTCGTCGCCCTGCTGGTGGACGTGATCACCCTGACCATGCAGCTTTATCTCAGTGGTGGTGCCACCAATCCGTTTATTTTCCTGTACCTGTTGCAGGTGGTGCTGGCGGCGGTGCTGCTGGAGGCCTGGTCCACCTGGACCATCCTGCTGGTCACCGCCGCTTGTTTTGTGTGGTTGGAGTTCGCCGGCCGGCCGCTGGCCTTGCCGCTGGACTACGAGCTGGGGCCGTTGAGTCTTTACATCCAGGGCATGTTGTTGTGCTTCGTGCTCAACGCGGTGCTGCTGGTGATCTTTATCAACCGCATTACCCGCAACCGCCGGGACCGCGACGCGCGTCTGGCGACACTGCGTCAGCGCGCCGCCGAGGAAGAGCATATTGTGCGCATGGGGTTGCTGGCGTCCGGTGCCGCCCATGAGCTGGGCACACCGCTGGCTACCCTGGCGGTGATTCTCGGCGACTGGCGGCGCATGCCGGTGTTCCGTTCCGACCCGGACCTGGCTCAGGAAATCGGCGAAATGCAGACCCAGGTGTTGCGCTGCAAATCCATTGTCAGCGGTATCCTGCTGTCCGCTGGCGAGGCACGCGGCGAAGCGTCCGAGGAAACCACGGTGCATGCTTTTGTCGATGAACTGGTGGCGGAATGGCGCGCCACCCGCCCGGTTAACGATTTCGAATATCGCAATCTGTTTGGCGAGGATCTGCGCATCGTGTCCGACTCGGCGCTCAAGCAAACCCTGGGCAATGTGCTCGATAATGCCCTGGAGGCTTCGCCGCACTGGGTCGGGCTGGAAGTGAGCCGGCAACGCGACACCCTGGTGGTGTCGGTGCTCGACCAGGGTGCCGGTTTCTCCGAGGCGATGCTGGGCCACCTGGGGCGGCCGTATCAGTCCACCAAGGGCCGCCCGGGCGGTGGCTTGGGCCTGTTTCTGGTTTTCAATGTGGTGCGCACTTTGGGCGGCAACGTGCGTGCCGGTAACCGGCCCCAGGGCGGCGCGATGGTAACGTTGTCGCTACCGCTGTCGGCGCTGACACTGGACCAGCAAGAGATCGAACCTATCGAGGAGCGTGGTGATGGACACTGAACAGCCCGAGGAACGGCTTCCCTTGCTGATCGTCGAGGACGACGCCGCGTTCGCCCGCACCCTGGGCCGTTCTTTCGAACGGCGCGGCTACCAGGTCTGGAACGCCGACAGCCTGGAAGCGCTGCGCGATATCCTGCAACAGCAAAGCCCCCGTTATGCCGTGGTCGACCTCAAGCTCAAGGGCGGCGCTTCCGGTCTGGCCTGTGTCCAGGCACTGCACGAACACGATCCGGAAACCCTGATCGTGGTGCTGACCGGCTATGCGAGCATCGCCACCGCGGTGGAAGCGGTCAAGCTGGGCGCCTGCCATTACCTGGCCAAGCCTTCCAATACCGACGACATTGAAGCCGCTTTCGACCGCGCCGAGGGCAACGCCGAAGTGGCCGTCACCGGCCGGCCCACCTCGATTAAGACCCTGGAATGGGAACGCATCCACGAAACCCTCGCCGACACCGGTTTCAATATCTCCGAAACCGCCCGTCGCCTGGGCATGCACCGCCGCACCCTGGCCCGCAAACTCGGCAAACAAAGGGTTAAGTGACGGCGGTCCACGGCCTATACTCAAGCGCATGAGTATTCCTTCGGCCAGCGACAATGGCATTTTCCTGCGTATGACTTATCAGGCCATGAGCGAGGCCGGGCTGGATTGTGCCGCCATTTTTGCCAGTGTCGGTATGCCGGACACACCGCCGGATCAGAGTGAGCGACGGGTTAATTCGCCCCAACGGCGGTTTTGGCTCAAGGCGGAACAGGTCAGCGGTGATCCGGACATCGGCTTGCACATTGGCGAGCGTATGCCGCCCTTTCGAGGTCAGGTGTTGGAGTATTTGTTTCTGAGCAGTCCCACTTTCGGTGATGGGCTGCGACGGGCGTTGCGCTATAACCGGCTGATGACCGACGCCCTGCAGTTTCACCTGCGCGAGGAAAATGGCGTGGCGATTCTGTCGGGGTTGGAGCATCCGGTGCGCCATTATCTGGAATCCGCCACCTGCATCTTGCTGCGCTTTCTCAGCCAGGTCACCGAGGGGGACTTTCAAGCCACGGCGGTTCGTTTTCGTCATCCCCGGGGCGCCACCCTGGAGGCCTACCGCCGGGTGCTCCGCGCGCCGGTGACGCTGGGAGCCGATGAGGGGGCGATTCACTTCGATGCCGCGCTGCTGGCGCGCCAGTCGTTGGCCGCCGAGCCGGAGTTGTTGGCCGTGCATGAACAACTGGCGGAAAATAGAATGATTGATCTGGCGCGCCGCGACTTCCTGCTGGCATTGGATCAGGAGCTGGGCGGGCTGCTGGAACAGGGTAACGTCTCCCTGGATGCGTTAAGTGCCCGGCTGGGCCTGGCGCCCCGCGCGCTGAGGACCAAACTGGCTGCCGCCGGCACCAGTTTTAAAACCATGGTGGCCGCTTATCGGGCACGTTTGGCGCGGCGCCTGCTGGCGCGCACCAACGAGCCTCTTGATCAGATCATTTACCTCACCGGATTTTCCGAACCGGCGGCGTTCACCCGTGCCTTTAAACGCTGGACCGGGGAAACCCCGACCGCCTATCGACGCCGCAAACACGCGGCCCCTCACAATCTTTGATCGCGCTGACAAAGCGTTGGCGCCTGGCGATCAAAGCGTAGTTATCGGTCCACGGCATGATAGCGGTTTAATCCTGAGCATGAGGACACGCTATGTTGGGTTTTCCGGTTGCCTTACTGACGGTGAACGCGTTCGAGTGGTATGCGCACAGAGTCTGGTTGCACGAATATCCGCGCAAACACCGTAACAGTCCCTTCTTCAGCCATATCCGCCATCATAAACGGGTACGGCTGAACCATTTCGAGGACCGCAGTTATCATTACTCGATGTGGCGGGACCAGGAGATATTCAACGAAAAAACGGCATTGATTAATCTGTGCGTGGTGTTCACGCCGGTAGCACCGGTGGCGCCGTTTTTCACGCTGGGTATTTACTACGGAGCCTGGCAATACTGGCGTAAACACAGCAAAGCACACCGTGACCCCGCCTGGGGGAAACGTCATTTGCCGTGGCATTACGATCACCACATGAACACGAACCAGGACGCCAACTGGTGCGTGACCCGCCCCTGGTTCGATTACATCATGGGTACCCGGGTGGTGGGCGCCGCCGATATCGCGGAAACCAACCCTCTGGGTATGGATTTGCCGCCATGGGTCGAGAAGCCGGTCAATCGTCTGGCCCGTAAGGTGCTGCCGAAGGCGTTTAAGCGGTTGGATGAAAACCGTGCCCTGGAGCTATCCCGGCGAGCCAGTGATAACGTCGTCAACGCCGGAGCGGCTTGAGTGGGGACGTTGTTCGCCAGAGGTTATCGCTTTCAAGGTACCAATCGCGTGGGCGCGGCGCGGCCTTCTCCGTGATATTGCCAGTGCCGGTGTGGGGATTCGGCCAGTTCCAGGACATCGACATGGTCGGCGGTGAGCACCAGGATGGCAAAATCCTCCGCCGGCTGGTCGCTGGGGCTGGCCAGTGGGTAGCGGAAATGATCGGATTTGGGCGGCCGCCACAGACTGCCCGGCGGCGGGCCGCAGAAACGGGCGCGCGCTTCCCGGTCGAGCATGCGCCACAGGCGCAGCGTATCCTCGGGGTGTTGTTGCGGGGTCAGGAAGTGCGTGGTGCCGCGGAAGCGCCACTGGGTGCGGCTGGTGAGGTCGTACCAACAGGCTTCGGCGCCGGCCTGGCGTTCCAGCTCCAGGGCCTTTTCGCTACGTTGGTCGGTGGTGAACCACAGGGCGCGGCCGTGGCGCTCACGCAGGCTCAGGGTGCGGCAGCGGGCGCCGCCGTCGTCGCCCACGGTGGCCAACTGCATGAAGCAGTGGGGCGCCGCCTTGCGCGTGGCCTCGAACCAGTCTGTCCATCGCTGGGGTAAGCTCATGGGCACGCAGTATGGCGTCTTACCGCGCCGTTGGCCATTGCTCCGTCGCCCCTTGGCATTTGCCCCGGTGCGGCGCTAGAATCCGCCCATGAACCACGCAACCCTGCTCGATTCATTCCTGCCTTTCTTCCCCGCCGGTTGGCGATGGTGACGCTTGCCTCCGGGAGTCCTCCGGCGCTGTCTGTTGCCTGACCTGTTGCCTGAGAGTCTCCGCTGTTTTTCCGATACAATTTACGACTTGCGATTGCCGCACCTGAACAAAGACCGGGGACCACCATGTCACCACCCAATCTGGACGATTACGCCCGCCAGGGCTATACCCGCGTACCCGTAGTGCGCGAAGTGCTGGCGGACCTGGATACTCCGCTATCCGCCTACCGCAAGCTGGCCGCCGGGCCCTACAGCTATCTGTTCGAGTCGGTGCAGGGCGGTGAGCGCTGGGGCCGTTACTCGATTATCGGCCTGCCAGCCCGGGAGGTGGTGCGTATCACCGGTTCCCAGATCACCATCGACGGCCCCGACGGCCAGCGCAACCTTGACAGCGAAGACCCGATCGCCTGGATTGAGGCCTACCGCCAACAATACAAAGCGCCGGACGTCCCCGGGCTGCCCCGTTTCAATGGCGGACTGGTCGGCTATTTCGGCTACGACAGCGTGCGCTATTTCGAGCCCCGCCTGGGTCCGGCGCGCGGCGAGGACGTGCTGCAGGTGCCGGATATCCTGCTGATGCTGTCCGAGGAAGTGGTGGTATTCGATAACCTGCGCGGCAGCCTTTTCCTGGTGGTGCATGTGAACCCCGAGGACCCTGACGCCGTTGCCGGCGCGGACAAGCGCCTGGATCAATTGCAGCGGCGTCTGCGCGCCCCGTTGCCCGAGCCCGAACATCAGGTGTACGGCGAACCGGTGGACGAAAACGACTTCGTTTCCGAATTTCCCCGTGATCAGCACGCCGCGGCGGTGGAGAAAATCCGCGAATACATTCTCGCCGGCGATGTCATGCAGGTGGTGCCGGCCCAGCGCATGAGCTGTGATTTCCCGGCGCCGGCCATGGATCTGTACCGGGCGCTACGCTATTTGAACCCGTCCCCTTATATGTTCTATCTGGATCTGGAGGACTTTCACATCGCCGGGTCGTCGCCGGAAATCCTCACCCGTGTAGAGGACGATCAGGTGACGGTGCGGCCAATTGCCGGTACCCGCAAGCGCGGCGCCACGCCGGAGCGGGACAAGGAACTGGAAGAAGAGCTGCTGGCCGACCCCAAGGAGATCGCCGAGCATCTGATGCTGATTGATCTGGGCCGCAACGACGTGGGTCGGGTGGCGGAGCCCGGTCAGGTGCGCGTCACCGGCAATATGGAAATCGAACGCTATTCCCACGTCATGCACATCGTCTCCAATGTGGAAGGTACGCTGCGTAAGGGGTTGGGGCCGTTGGAAGTGCTTGCCGCCACTTTCCCGGCGGGCACGCTGAGTGGCGCCCCCAAGATCCGCGCCATGGAAATCATCGACGAGGTGGAGCCCACCAAGCGTGGTGTTTACGGCGGTGCGGTGGGCTATATCGGCTTCAACGATGATATGGACATGGCCATCGCCATCCGCACCGCCGTGGTTAAGGACGGGCGCTTATACGTCCAGGCCGGCGGCGGCATCGTCGCCGACTCGGTGCCCGAGCTGGAGTGGAAAGAAACCATGAACAAAGCGCGCGCCGTGTTCCGCGCCGTGAATATGGCGCTGGGCGGCCTCGACCTGGGCGGTGCCAACACGGACGGGGGGAACAAGTAATGCGCGTGCTGATGATCGACAACTACGACAGCTTTACCTACAACCTGGTGCAGTATCTCCAGGAGCTGGGCGCCGAGGTGCTGGTGCACCGCAACGACAAGATTGATCTGGCCGGCATGGAGGCGTTGGAGGCCGACCGGCTGATGATTTCGCCGGGGCCGTGCACGCCCAATGAAGCGGGCATCTCCCTGGAAGCGATCCGACATTTCGCCGGCAAGCTGCCGATTCTCGGCGTATGCCTGGGCCACCAGGCGTTGGGCCAGGCGTTCGGCGGCAAGGTGGTGCGCGCACGCACCGTGATGCACGGCAAGACGTCGCCGGTGCATCATACCGGGCAAGGTGTGTTCCAAGGCCTGCCCAGCCCCTATACGGCGACCCGCTATCATTCTCTGGTGGTGGAGAAGGAAAGCCTGCCGGCGTGTTTCGAGGTCACCGCCTGGACCCTGGACGACAATGGCGACATGGACGAGGTCATGGGCATGCGCCACCGGGAGCTGCCGCTGGAAGGCGTGCAGTATCATCCCGAGTCGATTCTTACCGAACACGGCCATGATCTGTTGAACAACTTTCTTAAAGGGGAGCGCGCATGAATATTCAGGATGCCCTGGCCACGGTGGTCGATCATATCGACCTGACCACCGAGCAAATGAATGACGTGATGCGCCAGATCATGACCGGCGGCGCCACCGACGCACAGATCGGCGGCTTCCTGGTGGCCCTGCGTATGAAAAGTGAATCCCTGGATGAGATCACCGGGGCGGCCATGGTGATGCGCGAACTGGTGACGCCGGTGGTGATTGAGAACCGCCGCCATCTGGTGGATATCGTCGGCACCGGCGGCGACGGTGCCAATCTGTTCAACGTGTCCACCGCCAGTGCTTTCGTGGCCGCCGCCGCCGGCTGCCGGGTAGCCAAGCACGGCAACCGCTCGGTGAGTTCAAAAAGCGGTTCCTCGGACCTGCTGGAAGCGGCCGGTATCCGTCTGGATCTGAGCCCCAACGAAGTGGCTCAATGCGTGGACGCGGTGGGCGTGGGCTTTATGTTCGCGCCGTCCCACCACAGCGCCATGAAGTACGCCATCGGCCCGCGCAAGGAGCTGGGTATGCGTACCCTGTTCAATATCCTCGGCCCGATGACCAACCCGGCAGGCGTGCAGCGGTTGGTGGTGGGGGTGTTCTCCGACAAGCTGTGCCGGCCGATGGCGGAAGTGATGGGCCGGCTGGGCGCCGAGCACGTGATGGTGGTGCACGGCCTGGACGGCCTGGATGAGATCAGTCTGGCGGGGCGCACTCACGTGGCCGAGTTCAAGGACGGTGAAGTGCGTGAGTACAGCCTGACACCGGAAGATGTGGGCATCGACTCCGCTTCCCTGGTGGGGCTTGATGTCACCGACCCGAAAGCCTCCCTGGCGCTGATCCGCGAGGCATTCAGTAAGCGCAAGGAAGGCGACGCCGCCAAGGCCGCCGACATGATCACCCTCAACGCTGGCGCGGCCATCTATGTGTCCGGCGTCACCCGCACCCTGGAAGAGGGGGTTCGGATGGCGGAAGATCTGGTTCACAATGGGGAGGCCGCAGAACGTATGCGCGAGCTGGCGCAGTTCACTTTCGCATTGAAGGAAGAGGTATGAGCGAAGCAGGTATCAGTGGCACGATTCTGGAACGCATCGTCGAGCGCAAACGCGAGGAAATCCACGCCGGGCAACAGCGCTATAGCCTGGGTGAGCTGGAAGCGATGGCCGATAACCAGGGCCGGGCAAGGGGTTTCGCCAAGGCGCTTTACGCCAGTGTGTCGGAAGGCCGGCCCGCGGTGGTCGCCGAGGTAAAAAAGGCGTCGCCCAGCAAGGGACTGATTCGTGAGGACTTCGATCCGGTGGATATCGCGCGGCGCTACCAGGGCGCCGGTGCCAGTGCGCTTTCGGTGCTTACCGATCAGGACTTCTTCCAGGGTCATGAAGACTATCTGCGCGCGGCCCGCAACGCGGTATCGCTGCCGGTGCTGCGCAAGGACTTCATTATTGATCCCTGGCAGGTGTTCGAAACCCGTGCCATGGGCGCCGACGCGGTGTTGTTGATCGTGGCGGCGCTGTCCGATGCTCAGCTCGATCAGCTCTACCACGCCGCCCTGCGTGTCGGCTGCGATGTGCTGGTGGAGGTGCATACCGCCGAGGAGCTGGCCCGCGCACTGAAGTTGAATGTGGAGCTGATCGGTATTAATAACCGTGACCTGCACACCTTCGACACCCGTCTGGACACCACCCTGGAGCTGGCCGAGCAGGTGCCCGGCGACCACCTGGTGATCACCGAAAGCGGCATTCATACCCGCGACGACGTCCGCCTGATGCGCAAAAACGGCATCAATGGGTTTCTGGTCGGCGAGGCCTTCATGCGCGCCGACGACCCGGGTGCCGCCCTTAAAGCACTGTTTTTCTAGTTAATAGTGAACAGTGAATAGCGGCGCGGGTGGGGCCGGTGCCACCCTGAAAGCAAAGAGGCCGCGCCCCAAGCCAGGAGCGCGGCCTCTTCCGTTTCAGCCGGCACGGCTCTCCGCCGCGCAACTATTCACTGTTAACCATTAACTGTTCTCAGCGTGTTCCGTAGACCACCATGGTCTTGCCCTTCACGGACACCAGACCTTGCTCCTCCAGGTTCTTCAACACCCGGCCGACCATTTCCCGGGAGCAGCCGACGATGCGGCCGATCTCCTGGCGGGTGACCTTGATCTGCATGCCGTCCGGATGGGTCATGGCGTCGGGCTGTTTGCACAGGTCCAGCAGGGTGCCGGCTACCCGGCCGGTGACGTCCAGGAACGCCAGATCGCCCACTTTACGGGTGGTGGCGCGCAGCCGGCCGGCGATCTGCGCGGAGACCGCGAACAGAATCTCCGCGTCCTCCCGGGCCAGTTGCCGGAATTTGGGGTAGCTGACTTCCGCCACCTCGCACTCGGTTTTCGCTTTCACCCAGGCGGAACGGGACGGATCGGCCTCGAACAGGCCCATCTCACCGAAGAAGTCGCCTTCGTTCAGATAGGCCATGATCATTTCACGGCCATCGTCGTCCTCGATCATCACCGTTACGGAGCCCTTGAGAATATAATACAGGGCATCCGACTCGTCACCGGCATAGATGATCGTGCTCTTGGCCGGGTATTTTCGGCGATGACAATTGGCGAGAAATTGGTCCAGGTTTGGAATTATCTTGTTACCGTCGCTCATGGGCTCTCTGCTTATAGGCGCGCTGCTTAAAGCCGGAAAAAAGTCTTAGCTATTTAAGCTTAAGGAGTTTGCCTGTTTTTCACGTGACTGCCAAGGGAACCGGTGCACAGTCTGCCGCTTCCCGGCGCCACGCGCCAGCCCGGGCCGCCTGTCCATTCGGCGGGGTATGGCGCGAAGACGCTCTGTGGTAGTCTTCGCGGCCATTCCGCGAGGGCGTGAGCAGGAGACTCGAATGAAAGCGGTGGTTGATTGGCAGGGCGATGTCTGTTTCCAGGCCGAGTCGGAAACCGGTCATACTCTGGTAATGGACGGACCGCCGGACCACGGCGGCAAAAACCGTGGCGCGCGGCCCATGGAAACCGTGCTGATGGGGGTCGGCGGCTGCTCCAGTTTTGATGTGGTGCATATTCTGCGCAAGGCCCGCCAGGACGTTACCGGCTGCCGTTGCGAGATGGAGGCCGAGCGCGCCGAGGACGAGGTGCCCGCCGTTTTTACCAAAATTCACCTGCATTTTCGGGTGAGCGGCAATAATCTCAAGGAAAATCACGTAAAGCGCGCCGTGGAGTTGTCCGCCGAGAAGTATTGCTCCGCCGCCATCATGCTGACACGCGGTGGCGTGACAGTGACCCACAGCTACAGTATCGAATCCTGACAACGGTCAGCGGGGAAACGCCGTGGTGAAAGATCCTAATCCCAAGATTTCGGTTCATGGTTTTAACAACCTGACCAAATCCCTCAGCTTTAATATCTTCGATATCGCCTATGCGAAAACCGAGCAGCATCGCAAGGAGTACATCGAATACATTGATGAGCTGTACAACGCCGAACGTCTCACCGAGATCCTCACCAACGTGACCCGGATTATCGGCGCCAACATCCTTAATATTGCCCGTCAGGATTACGATCCCCAGGGCGCCAGCGTGACCATGCTGATCGCCGAGCACGAATCGCCGCCCACCGACGGCGATTGGGACGAGGAAGCACCCGGGCCGCTGCCGGATTCAGTGGTGGCGCACCTGAACAAGAGCCACGTTACCGTGCACACCTATCCGGAGTCGCACCCGGACAACGGTATCTCCACCTTCCGGGTGGATGTGGACGTGTCTACCTGCGGGGTAATTTCACCGCTGCGCGCGTTGAACTACCTGATCCACAGCTTCGACTCGGACATCGTTACCATTGATTATCGAGTGCGCGGCATGACCCGGGACGTGGACGGCACCAAACACTATATCGACCATGACATTAACTCGATTCAGAACTTCCTGACCGAAGACACTCAGAATGCCTACCAGATGATCGATGTGAACGTGTACCAGGAGAACATCTTCCACACCAAGATGTTGCTCAAGGAATTCGACATCAATAACTATCTGTTTGGCGCCGGCAGCGATGAATTCGACAACAAAGAGCTGGTCGACATCCGCGATCGCCTGCAGACCGAGATGCTGGAAATCTTCTACAGCAGAAACATGTAACGCCCGAATCTCTACGAAGTCAGGTTTGTAGGAGCGGGCCTCGCCCGCGAAAGGGAGCGAAGCTCCCGGCAAAGGTTGCCCCGCAGGATCCCAGAGCCCTTTCTAACGGCAGCACAATTGACGTCTCTGGTATCCTGCCGCGGCCTTTCGCTTGCAGGCAAGCTCCCACAAAGAGGCCGCGTCCCCAGCCAGGGGCGCGGCCTCTTTCGTTTCAGGCGGCACGGTCCTGCCCCGCGCAACTATTCACTGTTCACTATTAACTAGATTCTGTAGGTGGTGAACGTCATGACCTTGCTCATCAGCGCCATGGCGCCTTTTATCGGCGGCGGCAAGGGAGCGCCGCCGGCGCCCTCGGCGGTGACCGCGTGGCGCAGTTCGTCTTCGCGCATTTGTTCCAGGATGGCGCGGCTGCGACCGTCGCCGGCGGGCAGCCGGGTCAGGTGGTTTTCAAGGTGGCGCACGACCTGATGTTCGGTTTCCGAGACGAAGCCCAGGCTCCAGCGGTCACCAGCCAGACCGGCGCCGGCGCCGAGCGCGTAGCTCATGGCGTAAAACAGCGGGTTGAGCCGGCTGGGCACGCCACCGAGCTCGCGGATGCGGTCGTCGCACCAGGCCAGATGGTCCTCTTCTTCCCGGGCCGCCGTTTCCATGGCGTGGCGCACATGGGGCAGAGTGGCGGTGCTGGCTTGTCCCTGATAGAGCGCCTGGGCGCACACTTCGCCGGTGTGATTGATACGCATCAGGCCGGTCACGTGGCGGCGTTCCTGGTCGTTCAGCGGCGCCGCCGGCGAGTCGTCCGCGTTCGGCGGTTGGCGCTCGGCGCGCGCGGAGCCCGGGGTCAGGGTGCGCAGGGCGACATCCGCGCGGCTGAGCAAACGGTCCAGTGGGCTAAGGTGTCGTCGGGTCATCGTTTCGGTCTCCAGGTTCCGTCCGGGTAAAGCGTACCAGGGCGTCGCGCAGCACGCTCATTTCCACCGGTTTGGGAATATGGGCGTTCATGCCCGAGGCCAGACTGCGCTCGCGGTGCTCGCGCAGAATATGGGCGGTGAGGGCCACGATCGGCACCGCCACCAGCCCCTGGCGGCGCTCGTACTCGCGGATGCGCTGGGTGGCTTCGAAACCGTCCATTTCCGGCATCTCGCAATCCATCAGGATCAGGTCGTAGCGGTTTTCGGTGGCCATCGCCAGGGCTTCCTTGCCGTTGGCCGCCAGCTCCGCGTTCAGGCCCAGCTTGTTGAGCATGCCGCGAATCACTTTTTGGCTGAGCTTGTGGTCCTCGACCACCAGCAGCCGCAGCGACGGGTCCGGATTCGCCGGTTGCCCGCGTTCGCTGGTCGGCCGCTTGAGCCCCATTTCCTCCGCCAGGGCCTGCTTCAATCGCGGCGCCGAGACCGGTTTGGTGAGCACCCGGTGGATGCTCACGTTGCGTGCCTCGGTGGCGGTGGGTGCGTTGTTGACGCCGGTCAACATGATCAGGGTGACGGGGTGGGTGATCACCGGGTCCTCATGAATGCGCGCCGCTAATTGCAGGCCGTTCATGCCCGGCATGTGGTGGTCCAGCAGAACCAGGTCGTAGGGTTCATTGATGTTGGCCTGGGTGCGCAGGGAAGCCAGCGCTTCGCGGGGGTCATGGCAGGCGGTGACGCGCATGCCCCAGCCCAGTGCCAGATGGCGGATTACCCGGGTGACGGTGCTGGAATCATCCACCACCAGCATGCTGCGGCCCTGCAAGGCGCTGATGTCGGTATCCGGGCCCGTGGGCAGCGTTTCCACCGCCGGCAGGGGCAGCACGAACCAATACGCCACGTCGCCGCCGTGCTCGTCGCGCTCGCCGAAACGTCCCTGCATGGCCTCCACCAGTTGCTCGGCGATCGACAGGTTCAGGTTGCTGCTGTCCTGACGCGCGGCCGGATCGCGCAGTGCCCGGAAGGTGCCTGGGCGCAAGGCGCTGCCGCTGAATTCGAAGCGCACCTGGCCGGCCCGCCCGGTGGGCTCCAGGGAAATGTCGATGATCAGCTCGCCGGGCTGAGCGTGACGAATGAAGGCGCCGATCAGATTGGTCAGTACCTGGCGCAGCCGCCCGGGGTCCCCTTCCATACGCGCGGGCAGGTTAGTATGCACATGGGTGATCAGCTCGATCTGCTTTTCCTCGGCGCGCTCGCGGAACAGATCCACCGCGTCCATCAGCAGCTCGTTGGCGTCCAGGGCCTCGCGGTTTATATCCGCGCCCCGGTCGGACAACTGAGAATATTCGAGCACGTCGTTAATGATCTTGAGCAGACTTTCGCCGGCGTTACGGATGCCGCCCACGCAGTCTTTCTGGTTGGGCGTAAGCGGCGTGTCCTCGAGAATCTCCGCCATGCCGAGGATGCCGCTGAGCGGGGTGCGCACATCGTGACCCATGCGCGACAGGGTTTCCCGGCGCGTGGTGTCCACGGAATCCGCCACGCTCTGGCTGCGCCGACGTTCCATCTTCAGGTTCAGGTGCTGATGGTGTTGAATGCGCAAGCCGCCGGCCTGAATAAAGCCGGCGGCGTTCACGGTGATCATCAGACACAGGCCCAGATCCACGTTGCTTTGTATCAACCCCAGCATGGTCAGGCAGGCAAGCACCACCGGGCTGCCCACCAGCAAGCTGGTGAAAAAGTAGAGGGCCCCCAGCGGCACTTCCCGATGCCAGGCCTGATAACCCAGGGTGATCAGCAGCGCCGCCGCCGCCAGGCCGAGACCGAAGGCCGCGGCCAGGGCACCGGCGGTGGGCAGCCAGGGCACCGCGATCAGGAACAGCACGGCAATGATGCTCAGACCGCGCAGACAACGATCCAGCAGCGGGGCATTACTACGGCTGTTGACGAAGGTGCGGCCGACGCCGCTGGCGCACAGGATCGCCAGCATCAGACTGGCCAGCTTCAATTGCGGCAGCCAGTCGCCGATCAGTGACGACGACGCCAGAATGCCGGAGGAGAACAGGATCAGGCCGGCCAGGGACAACAGGAAACCAGCGTGGTAGCCATGGCTGAGGCCGCCGCGCATCAACGCCACCAGGCCGTTATAGGCGGCCAGCGCCAGCATTACCCCGAACAACAACCAGTAGATCGCGAACAGCGGGTCGTTACCGAGCGCCGCCGGCAAGGTGCTGAGATTGATCGAGTAGACCAGGCTGCCGCGTGGATTAACCCGCCAGTAATAAACCCGGGGTTCGCCGGGGGGCAGGTCCACCAGGTAAACCGGCGTGCGATGGACGAAGCGTTCACCGGGGCCGGCGGCCTGGTAGCCGTTCTCGCCGGGGAGGAAAAATTCGCTGTCGAAATAATGGCGCGGGCCCTGCATCAGCGCGAAGCGGCGCTGGTTGCCGAGCTCGTTTTGCACCGCGATCCGCACCCACCAGGTATGCCCGCTCAGACCCAATCGCTCCACGAACCGGGAGGCCGGCTTGAAACGGCTGTCGAAGGCGTCGCTGGTGACGTCGTTGAGGCTCAGTTCGCCGTCCGGGTCGGACAGATACTCCGAGTAAATGGTGATGCGCTCGTTGTCCGGCACACTGCTGATCACATACGGCGGTGGCGGCGCGGCTTCGGCGCTGACGGCCACCAGTATCAGCGCACCCAGCAACCATTGGGCCCAGACCGTGGCGCGCCGTCCGTCCGGCCGGCGCGATGACGGTCGATCAGTGTTCGGCGTCCGCCACGTTGGTCCTTTCGCTGTCCTCTTCCCTTGCCTCATCATGTCCCCGATCCAGCACATAGGCGTCCAAGCCCGCCTCGGAGAGGATATAGGCTCCCAGCTCACTGCGTCGACCTTCGGCGCAGAGGATATAAGTGAATTCTTTTTCCAGGCGCGTCGCCTGCTGGCGCAATTGCTGAAGCGGTAGGTTGCGGGCACCGGGAATCAGGTCATGGCGCGCCTCCATGGGCAGGCGCACATCGATCAGAACATGGGCCCGCTCTCCTTCCAGAACCCGGTCTTCCAGTTGATCCTCGGTAAGACGCCGGATCACCGAGGCTTGCAGGATGGCCTGGAAATCCGCTTTGTCCAGGCACATCAGCTCGCCATCGCTGGTCATCGTCACGGTGGCGTTGCGGGGCTGGTCGCTGATCAGCGCATCTTCGCCGAAGAAGCGCCCGGCGCCGAGCCCGGCCACCGGCTGGTCGCCGCCGGTGTCGGTGCGGCTGACCATCGCCTTGCCGCGTTTCACTACATAGAACGTATCGCCGCTTTCGCCTTCCCGGATCACGGTTTCGCCCAGCTCCACCTCGCGCGGCTGAAACTTGACGAACAGGGCGTGCAGCTTGGCCGGCGCGATCTGGGCGAACAGGCCGGAGGCGAGCAGGGCGTCCATCCAGTTGTGGTCTTCGCCTTCGTCCTCGCCGGGCATCAGATCAGTGGCCTGGGTCCAGGCCATCAGCAGGTCTAGTTTGTCCCGCTCGATGCTGTACAGCGTGGCGCTGTCACGGCTGATGGCGTTGACCGTGTGGCGGGAGTAATTATCCACCGCCAGATAGTTTTCATCGTCGTCGGCGGCAAAGGGCCGCACGGTGAAACCGGCGTCGATCAAATCCAGCTCGCCGTCGACCAGAAAATAGGCTTTGTCACTGGATTGGCCGCGCTTGAACAACAGGCGCCCGGCGGGTAACCGGTGTACGGAGACCTGTTGCTGGATTTCGCGCAGATGCGACGGGCTCAGGCCGTCGAACGGAATGAAGTGGCTCAGCCGGGTCATATCGACGTCGGCGCCACCGGATTGATAGTGGGCGCTGGCCTCGCTGGCGCTCATGGAACTCCCCCTTATGTTCTTGCCGCCCCCCCAGGGCGACCTTCACTGTAGGCGTTTTCCTTGCTCGCTGCACGGGGTGGGCGCGGCCAGTGTGATGCGGTACGCGCTTAGCCGAGTAACGCCAGCAGAGTGACGGCGGCGCCGCTGGCCATCAGCAGCAGGAACACCAGACGCCGCATGGTCCGCTCGCTGAGCCGGGGTGGGTAGCGGTGACCAAGCCACGATACCAATGCGACCAGCGGCAGTCCGATCAGGCCGGTGTGCAGGGCTTCGCTGGTAAGATCACCGTTCAGGGTCACCACGATAAGCCGGCCCAGGGAGGTAATGGCGAAGAGTGCCACCAGGGTCAGGCGCAACGTGGCGGCGGGCACCGGCTGACGGTAGAACTGATACACCACCGGCGGACCGCCGATGCTGAACAGACCGCCGAAGAAGCCGCCAAGGGCGCCGGCGCCGATAAAAGCCGGTGGCGAGGATACCGTGTCGCGCTGGTTGGGCCGGCGCGACATCACCGCGCCGGCGGCGAAGATCAGCAGGCCAAGCAGTAGGTGCAACACGTGTTCCGCGTTGCGGTCCAGGTAGTCCAGTAGCAGGACGCCCAGGGCCATGGCCGGCATTCCGCCCAGCAGGCTCAGGGTGATCAGCCGCCAGTTGACTTGCCGCAAACGTGGCAGCACCACCACCGAGCCGAGCATCAGGTTCATGATGTTGAGGGCGGTGGCGGTGACCGGAATGGACGCGACCTGGGTAAGCGTGACCACGGTGAGCACAAAAATGCCCAGCGCGAAGCCGGTGACGGTCTGGATATAGCAACCGACGGCGACCGCCGCCAAGAACAAAGGGATCGATTCAGGCACGCGATACCGTCACGATTGTTCCCGCAACACAGCCCGGTAGCCGATATCGGTGCGGTGGTAGGCGTCGCGCCAGCTAACCCCGGATACGGCCTGGTAGGCGCGGTGTTGCGCGTCCGCCACGCTGTCCCCCAGCGCCGTCACGCACAGTACCCGGCCACCGCTGGTGACGGCCTGGCCGTCGTCGTCGCGAGTGCCGGCGTGGAAGACTTTCACGGTGTCGGAGTCGGCGCCGTCCAGGCCTTCGATTACGTCGCCTTTGCGATAAGCGTCCGGGTAGCCTCCGGCGGCCAGCACCACGCCCAGCGCCGGGCGTGGGTCCCAGTCCGCGCGGGTGGCGTTCAGGGTGCCGTCCAGGGCCGCCAGGCAGAGTTTCGCCAGATTGCTGTTCAGGCGCATCATGATCGGCTGGGTTTCCGGATCGCCGAAACGGCAGTTGTACTCGATCACCTTGGGTTCGCCTGAGGGGCTGATCATCAGGCCGGCGTACAGAAAGCCGGTGTAGGGCATGCCTTCGGCGGCCATGCCGGCCACGGTGGGGTGGATCACCTGATCCATGATGCGCTGGTGTACCGTGTCGGTGACCACCGGCGCCGGCGAGTAGGCGCCCATGCCGCCGGTGTTGGGCCCGGTGTCGCCGTCGCCCACGCGTTTGTGGTCCTGGCTGGTGGCCATCGGCAGGATGTGTTCGCCGTCCACCATGACGATAAAGCTGGCTTCCTCGCCTTCCAGGAATTCCTCCACCACCACCCGGTGGCCGGCGTCGCCGAATTTGTTGCCGTCGAGCATGTCGCGCACGGCCGCTTCCGCTTCTTCCAGGGTCATCGCTACGATCACGCCCTTGCCGGCGGCCAGGCCGTCCGCCTTGACCACGATCGGGGCGCCCTGGGCGCGTACATAGGCGAGCGCTTCGTCGATGTCGGTGAAGTTGCCGTAGGCGGCGGTGGGAATCCGGTGGCGGGCGAGAAAGTCCTTGGTGAAGGCTTTCGAGCCTTCCAGTTGCGCGGCGGCCTTGGAGGGGCCGAAGCACTTCAGGCCGCGTGCCTGGAAGAAGTCCACCACACCGTCCACCAGCGGCGCTTCGGGGCCGACAATGGTGAGCGCCACGCCTTCGCGCTCCGCCAGCTCGGCGAGGCCGGCCTGGTCGTTCACGTCCAGTGCCACGTTTTCCAGTTTGGCGTCTCGGGCGGTGCCGGCGTTGCCCGGTGCCACCAGCACTTTTTCGACGTCCGCCGAGCGGGCGACCTGCCAGGCCAGGGCATGCTCGCGGCCGCCGCCGCCGATAATAAGAACTTTCATGGTGGGTTCCATTCACTGTAAAGGGTAGTTCGTGGTCTTGGTACGCCCGATAGATTGCCGGACGCCGGACGCCGGACGCCTTGTCGGCTTTCGCTTCGCTCAAACCGACCTACACGGTGACCTCCCGGCAAACACTCCGATCATTTCCGCGCCGGGTATAGCGTCCAGCCGCCCAGCGTCAGTGCCGGAAATGCCGCATGCCGGTGAACACCATGGCGATGTCCGCCTCGTCGGCGGCGGCGATCACTTCCTCGTCGCGAATCGAACCGCCGGGCTGGATCACACAGCGGATGCCGGCCTGGCCGGCGTTGTCGAGACCGTCGCGAAACGGGAAGAAGGCGTCCGACGCCATTACCGAGCCGGCCACTTCCAGGCCGGCGTGCTCGGCCTTGATGGCGGCGATGCGCGCCGAGTTCACCCGGCTCATCTGGCCGGCGCCGACGCCCACCGTCTGGCGGTTCTTGGCGTAGACAATGGCGTTGGATTTGACGAACTTGGCGACCTTCCAGGCGAAAATGGCATCGTGCAATTCCGCTTCGGTGGGCGCGCGCTTGGTCACCACCTTGAGTTCTTTTTCGGTGATCATGCCGATGTCCCGGTCCTGCACCAGCAGACCGCCGTTGACCCGCTTGTAATCGAGGCCTCCGGCGCTGGCGCCGTCCCACTCACCGCACACCAGCACGCGCACGTTTTTCTTGGCGGCGGTGATCGCCAGGGCTTGTTCGGACACCTTGGGAGCGATGATCACTTCCACGAACTGGCGATCCACGATCGCCTTGGCGGTGGCCGCGTCCAGTTCCCGGTTGAAGGCGATGATGCCGCCGAAAGAGGATTCCGGGTCGGTGGCGAAGGCCAGCTCGTAGGCCTGGTCGATACCTTCCAGGCTCACCGCCACCCCGCAGGGGTTGGCGTGTTTGACGATCACGCAGGCCGGTTTGCTGAACGATTTCACGCATTCCAGGGCGGCGTCGGTGTCGGCGATGTTGTTGTAGCTGAGCGCCTTGCCCTGGAGCTGGCGGGCGGTGGCCACGGAGGCTTGTCCGGGTTGCCGCTCGACATAGAACGCCGCTTTTTGATGCGGGTTCTCGCCGTAACGCATGCCCTGTGCTTTCTTGAAGTTCAGGTTGATGGTGCGCGGGAAATCCTGATTGTCGCCACTCTCTTTATCGCCGACCAATTTGCCGAAATGGTTGGCGATGGCGCTGTCATAGGCGGCGGTGTGCTCGAACGCCTTGATGGCCAGGTCGAAACGCAGATCGCCGGACAGGGAGCCGTCGTTGCTGTTGAGATCGTCGAGCACGCGGGCGTAATCGCCGGCGTCGGTGACGATGCCCACATGGGCGTTGTTCTTGGCCGCCGAGCGCACCATGGCGGGGCCACCGATGTCGATGTTTTCGATCGCGTCCTCAAGCGTGCAGTCGGGCTTGGCCACGGTTTGCTCGAAGGGATAGAGGTTGACCACGACCAGGTCGATGGGGCGAATGTCGTTATCCGCCATCACCGCATCGTCCTGGCCGCGCCGGCCGAGAATTCCGCCGTGCACCTTGGGGTGCAGGGTTTTCACGCGGCCGTCCATCATCTCCGGAAAGCCGGTGTAGTCGGACACTTCACGAACCGCGATGCCGGCTTCCTGGATGGCGCGGAAGGTGCCGCCGGTGGACAGCAGTTCCACGCCACGGTCGGCGAGGGCGCGGGCGAAATCGACGATGCCGGTTTTATCGGAGACGCTGATCAGCGCGCGTTCAACGGCCTTGCTCATGGAATCTCACCTTCGGTGACACTTGCACGCTTCACGCAGCACGCTTTCACGCGAACGTGTGAGCGGTCTTCGAGTTGCGTGCGAGCGTGCAGCGTGTTGCGTGTTAGCGTTACAAAAAAGAAAGGGGGCAGTGTCGACTGCCCCCATCATCACGGATCGCTTTACAGCAACCCGTATTGCTTGAGCTTCTTGCGCAGCGTGCCGCGGTTCAGGCCCAGCAGCTCGGCGGCTTTGGTCTGGTTGCCACGGGTGTACTCAAGGACTTTCTCAAGCAGGGGAATTTCCATTTCCGCCAGCACCATCTGATAGAGCTCGCTGACCGGCTCGCCTTCCAATTGGTTGAAGTAATCGGCGAGCGACCGTCGCACGAAGTTACGCAGCGTGTCGTGAGTTTCGCTGCGAGCCAGCGTGAGATGGGGTTTGCGCGATTCAGCGGTATTCATTTCTGTCAGTGTCCGTGCAGCAGCGGTCTTCATTGAAGAAAGGGTCATGCGGCCAATGCTCCGTCTTTTTTCCGGGCTAATGAGTTCCGGGCAGACACCTCGCCGTAGCCACCGATTCGAACCCGGTCGCCGAGGGCGCTGATCTGTTGGAAAAACTGCTCAACGGCATGCCTTTGATGGCTTGCCTTTTCCAGTTTGTTGAACCCGCGCCGGAAATGTTCTCCACCGGGCAGATGTTGCGTATACCAGCCCAAATGCTTACGGGCGATGCGCACGCCGGAGTAGTCCCCATAAAAGCGATGCAGGTCGATAAGGTGCGTGAGAACGCGAGCAGCCACGTCTTCGACCTTCGGCGCCGGGGGAAGCCGACCGTGATCCAGGTAATGCACGGTGTCCTGGAATATCCAGGGATTACCCTGGGCAGCGCGGCCGATCATGATACCACTGGCATTCGTGGTTTCCAGTATCCGTTGGGCTTTTTGTGGCGAATTGATATCACCGTTGGCGATAACAGGGATGCTTACCGCGTCCACAACCTCGCGGACGGTGCGGAATTCCGCCTCGCCGTTGAACTTGTCGGCGCGGGTGCGTCCGTGGATCGCCAGCGCCTGGATACCGGCCTGCTCCGCGATGCGGGCAATGGCCACGGCGTTACGTTCTCCGGGTGCCGGGCCGGTACGGATTTTCAAGGTCACCGGCACGTCCACCGACGCCACTACCGCGTCCAGAATCCGGGCCACCAGGTCCGGATCGGAGAGCAGTGCGGAGCCGGCGGCGCGCTTGCACACCTTTTTGGCCGGACAGCCCATGTTGATATCGATGATCTGCGCGCCCCGGTCCACATTGGCCTGGGCGGCGTGCGCCAGCATGCCGGGCTCGCCGCCGGCGATTTGCACGGATACCGGGCCCGGCTCGCCGCTATGGTCAAGCCGGTGGGCGGATTTACGGGTATCCCACAGACGGGTGTCCGAAGTCACCATTTCGGACACCACCAGCCCGGCCCCCAATTCCCGGCATAAACGCCGGAAAGGGCGATCCGTCACGCCGGCCATGGGCGCGAGAATCAAGGGGTTGGGAAGCAGGTAAGAGCCGATTTGCATGCTGGGTACGGGTTCGGTTGGCAGTCAGGTGTCGCCTGGAACACTGTTCAAAGTGCCCCGCGCGGGCCGCGCGGGGCGACAATGATAGTGACCCGGAGCGCCGGGGGAAAGGCCCGTGATCAATCAGCGCCGTTGCGAGACCCGGGACCGGGCCGCCGCGGACGGACGCAGACGCAGATTGTAGTTCACCGCCTGCTCCCCCGGATCGACGATTTCCAGCGCGATGTGCACCGGTGTGTTCACCGGCATGGCGTCCAGTCCGGCGAGTTCGCCGCGCAGGTATTCCGACGGCGCGAAGCGGCGCGTGGCGACGATCTCATCGCGTAAGTTCTTGAAAGTCAGTTCCAGAGCCGGGAACGGCTGCGGCCAGTCGCCCTCGTTGAACAACAGTGCATCGACCATCAACGCGTTGCGGTATTGCGGGTGGCTGCGCACCACCAGGTTGGCGCCGCGCAATCGGCTCAGGTCAGACTGTAACGGCAACTGGCAGCCGAGCAACTGACAGGCTTCAGCGTACAGCGGTCGCCACTGCGGCGAGCGCGCCAGGGTATCGAAATGGAACAGCGCGTACTGGCCGGCGAGTACCGCCAATGCCAACAGGGACAGCAGCGACCATTTGAGTACCACCGCGGGCCCGGAGGGTGGCGGCGCCATGTAGTCGAGACGCTCATTGACCACGTCACGGCGCCGTGAGGGCGTGCTGTTGAGAAACTCGAACTGGTCGTCTTGCTCGCTGACCGGGTCCGGGCGTGCCGCCGGCCGGCTCGGTTTCGGCGGTGGCGCGGTGGCCGGCGCCGGTTCGTCTTCCAGGTCTTCCAGCAGCGCTTCCGCCCAGGCCTCGTCGGCGTCGTCACCGCCGGCCCCTCCGGCGCCCTGCATATCGGAGAAGTCCTCGCCCAGGCCTTCATCATCGTCCCGGTCCAGGGACAGGAACGAATCGCTCAGTTCGATATTGCCCAGGCCGGGGCTGTCGTCCGCGCCGTGTCGCTGATCATCGCTGGGCGGGGGCGCGGCTTCGTCGTCGAGGGCGTGCTGCCATTGGTTGGGGCTGCTTTGTGGCGGCGTGGCGCGGTCGCTGCTCTTGCTCGTGGTGTGTTGGCCGGAGGCGTCGCCGAGCAAATGGTCGGTGGCCTGGAAGATTTGCAGACAGGAACCACAGCGCACCGCACCCTGGGCCTGCCCGAGGTGCTCGTCACTGATCTTGAATTGGGCACCGCAATGCGGGCAGCGGGTTTTGTACTGGCCGGCCATGATTTTTATGTTTCGAGGGATAGAAAGTTTGTTGTACAGAAAAACAGGGGGTGGCGGCAAGCACCGCGCACGCTTATCTGTCCGCCTTGCGAACCCCGTCCACCCGGACCCAGTCGCCCCGCTGTCGGGTGGGGCTCAGATCGAACCAGGGCGCATAGGCGTCGCGGACCCGTTCCGCCTGGTCGGCGAGAATGCCCGACAGCGCCATCGGTGCCCCGGGGCGGCAGCGTCCGGCCAGGGCCGGCGCCAGCTCGATCAAGGGGCCGGCGAGGATATTGGCCACCAGCAGATCACAGCGGTAGTCCGCCGCCAGGGCCTCCGGCAGGCACAGATCCAGGCGCTCACCGACACCGTTGGCGGCGGCGTTGTCGGCACTGGCGGTGAGTGCCTGGCCGTCAATGTCGGTGCCCAGGGCCCGTTCCGCGCCCAGCAGCAGGGCGGCAATCGACAGCACGCCGGAGCCGCAGCCGAAGTCGAGTACCTGTTTGCCGGTCAGATCGGTCTGCTCCAGCCACTCCAGGCACAGGGCGGTGGTGTCGTGGGTGCCGGTGCCGAACGCCAGCCCCGGGTCGAGTTTCAGGTTCACCGCGTCCGGCTCCGGGGTGTCGCTCCAACTGGGCACGATCCACAGCCGTTCGCCGAAGCGCATGGGTTGGAAATCGTCCATCCAGGCCCGTTCCCAGGCCTGGTCGGCGAGCGCTTCCACACGATGATCAGCGAAGGTCAGATCCTGGTCGGAAAGCCGGGCGAGGATGGCATCGATATCGGTGTCGTCGCTGAACAAGGCGGTGACTACCGTGGTGCGCCATAGCGGCCGCGCCCCCGGCGGCGGTTCGAAGACCGGCTGGTCGGCGCCGTCGGTGAGCGTCACCGCGCCGGCGCCGAGTGCTTCCAGGGCATCCTGCAGGGCGTCGGCGTGGTCCGGGTTGGTGGCGATGTGGAGCTGAAGCCAGGCGGTCATGTTCCCAGCTTTCTCTCCAGATGGTGAATATCCACGCCGCCTTCCTGGAAGGCCGGGTCGCGGAAGATCTTGTCCCGGTGCAGCGCCACGTTGGTTTTGATGCCCTCCACCACGATCTCGTCCAGGGCATTGCGCATGCGCGCGAACGCCACTTCCCGGTTCTCGCCCCAGGTGATCAATTTGCCGATCAGGGAGTCGTAATAGGGGGGCACGGTGTAGCCGCCATAGACGTGGGAATCCACCCGTACGCCGTTGCCGCCAGGGGCATGGAAATAGCTGATGCGGCCGGGGCTGGGCACGAAAGTGACCGGGTCTTCGGCGTTGACGCGCACCTCAATGGCATGCCCCAGGAAGGTGACGTCGTCCTGGGTCAGGCCCAGGGCGTTGTCGCCGGCGATGCGCAGTTGTTCCTTGACGATGTCCACGCCGGTGATCATTTCGCTGACCGGGTGTTCCACCTGCACGCGGGTGTTCATTTCGATGAAGTAGAAGCGCTCGTCTTCGTACAAGAATTCGAAGGTGCCGGCGCCGCGATAGTTGATTTCCTTGCAGGCGTCCACGCAGCGTTTCGCCACTTCGTTTTTCAGGTGCAACGGAATATTGGGCGCCGGCGCCTCTTCCACCACTTTTTGATGACGGCGCTGCAGGGAGCAATCCCGGTCGCCGAGGTGGATGGCGTGGCCGGCACCGTCGGAAAGCACCTGGATTTCCACATGACGGGGCTTCTGCAGAAACTTTTCCATGTAGACAGTGGCGTCGCCGAAGGCGTTCTTGGCTTCCGAGCGGGTCAGGGTGATGGCGTTGAGCAACTGGGTGCGGTCTTCGACCACGCGCATGCCGCGCCCGCCGCCGCCGGAGGCGGCTTTAATGATCACCGGGTAGCCGATTTCCTCGGCCACCATGAGCGCCGCGTCGGCGTCGTCGCCCACCGAGCCGCTGGACCCGGGCACGGTGGGCACGCCGGCTTTTTTCATCGCTTCGATGGCGGAGACTTTATTGCCCATCAAGCGAATGGTTTCCGCGCGTGGGCCGATGAAGATAAAGCCGGAGCGCTCCACGCTTTCGGCGAAATCGGCGTTTTCCGCCAGGAAACCGTAGCCGGGATGGATGGCGTCGGCGTCGGTGACCTCCGCGGCGCTGATGATCGCCGGGATGTTCAGATAGGAATTGACCGACGGGGCCGGGCCGATGCAGACCGCCTCGTCCGCCAGGCGCACGTGCATCAGGTCGCGGTCGGCCTTGGAATACACCGCCACGGTGCGAATGCCCATTTCCTTGCAGGCACGCAAAATCCGCAGGGCGATTTCGCCTCGGTTGGCAATCAGTACTTTTTCCAGCATGGGCAACCCCCGTTAAACGATGGAGAACAGGGGCTGGTCGAATTCCACCGGCTCGCCGTCCTCCACGAGAATGGCGTCGATGGTGCCGGACTTGTCCGCCTCGATCTGATTCATCATCTTCATCGCCTCGACGATGCACAGCACGTCGCCGGCTTTCACTTTCTGGCCCACTTCCACGAAGGAGGCGGCGCCCGGCGAGGGCGACCGATAGAAGGTGCCGACCATCGGTGAGCGCACCAGGTGGCCGCTGGGGGTGTTGTCCTGAGCCGGCGCGGCGGCGGGCTCGGGCGCCGCGGGGGCCGGTGCCGGGGCTGCCGGCTGAGGAGCATAAACCGGCGCCGCCTGGCGGCTGCCACGGCTGATGCGCACGGATTCCTCGCCTTCTTGAATTTCCAGTTCTTCAATGCCGGACTCTTCCAGCAGTTCGATCAGCTTCTTGATTTTTCGAATGTCCATGTTCAGTCCTGTGCCTGATCCAGTTTTTCCAGGGCGGCGGTCAGCGCCAACCGGTAGCCGATGGCGCCCAGGCCGCAAATCACGCCCTCGGCAATGTCGGAGAAATAAGAGTGGTGACGGAACGTTTCGCGGCGATGCACGTTGGACAGGTGCACCTCGATAAATGGAATACGTACCGCCAGCAAAGCGTCGCGCAGCGCAACGCTGGTATGGGTGAACGCGGCGGGGTTAAACAGAATGAAATCAATGCCTTCCGACGGAGCACCGTGGATGCGCTCAATCAGTTCGTATTCCGCGTTGCTTTGCAGATGCTGCAGGTGGTGGCCGCCTTCGGCCGCCTGATCCGCCAGTGCCCGGTCAATCTCCGCCAGTGTGGCGGCGCCATACTGGTCCGGTTCGCGGCGGCCCAGCAGGTTTAGGTTGGGCCCGTGCAGGACGAGGATGCTAGCCAAGGCGTATACCCCTGAATATGTCGTTATCTGCGTTGAACGTGTGGCAAAAAGCCAGTTTTGCCAGCTTTTGCTTATCGATGGGAGTCTAAGGGTATCTCATTAAGGAAAAAAGGACTTTACACCATTGGTTACATGTACGGTCGACGTCTTGTGAGGTGGGACTCTCCAACGGGGGCGAGATGCCGGGCAGGGCTGCCCAGGACACGCCACGAGTACATCCGTATAGGCTCGCATTTGGCCGTCCCTGGCCAAATACGGTCCTGGGCAGCCCTGCCCGGCACCTCGCCGGTGCGAAGAGGTCACCGCCACGGGTCCGAGTAAACGTCTGGTCCCTCCAGCGAGCGGTCTTGGTGGGGGCAGGCCTTGTGGGAGCGGGCCCCGCCCGCGAAAGGGTGGCGCCAGCCACCCGGCAAAGGTTGCCCCGCAGGATACCAGAGGCGCTGTAGGTGCCCTCGCTCAGAGGTGTGGTGCCACCCGCCGCTCCAGATGCTTGAGGAAGCGCTCGCTGTCCATCTCGCCGAGCACGCGGGATTCGGGGATTTCGTCGCCGTCGGGGGCGAAGAACACGAAGCTGGGCAGGCCGAAGATGTCGTAGTCGGCCATGATGTTCTGGTTTTCCTGGTTGATTTCGGTGATATCGACCCGGTAGAGGTGGTAGTCGGCCATGGCTTGCAGCACCTGGGGATCGCTGAGGGTGGTGTCTTCCATGACTTTGCAGGCGACGCACCATTCGGCGAAGAAATCCACCAGCACCGGTTTGTTGTCGTCGGCGGAGCGCGCCAGGGCGTCGCGCAGTCCCTGGCGGCCGTCCACGTCGATCCAGGGGCCGTGCTGGGCGTCGTCCGTGGTGGCGGTGGTGTTGTCGCCGCCGACCTGGCCGCTGCTTTCGGGCTGCGGCTGGGTGAGGGGTTTGAGCGGCTGCCAGGGGTCGCTGCCGCCGCCGGCGGCGCCGACCACCATGATCGCGCCGTAGAGGGCGAGCACCAGGGCCAGGCCCCGCTTCAGCCGTGAGCCGCCGTCGCGGACCGGCTCCAGGGCGCCCAATTGGACGCCGTACACCGCCGCCAGCAGGCCATAGAGCGCCAGGGTCAGGGTGTCGCCGACAATGCGGTCGAGCAGCCAGATCGCCACGCCCAGCATCACCACGCCGAAGAAGCGTTTGATGTCTTCCATCCATTGGCCGGCCCGGGGTAGCAGATGGCCGCCGCCGGTGCCGAAAATAATCAGTGGCACGCCCATGCCCAGGGCGAGGGCGAACAGGGACGCGGCGCCGGTGGCGGCGTCGCCGCTGCCGGCCACATACAGCAGAGCGCCGGCGAGAATCGGCGTCACGCAGGGCGACACGACCAGTGCCGAAATGACCCCCAGCAACACCGCGCCACCGAGGCCGCTACCGCCACTGGGGCCGGCATTGTTGAGCCGGTTGCGCAGTTTCTCGGGCAGTTGCAGTTCGTAGAGGCCGAACATGGAGAGCGCCAGTAGCACGAAAATCACCACGCTGGTGAGGATCGCCGCCGGCTGCTGCAACAGGAATTGGAGATTCAGACCGGCGCCGAACACCGCCACCAGCAAACCGGCGAGCGTATAGGGCACCGCCACGCCAAGCACATAGGCGCAACTGAGGATAAAGCCGCGCCGGGCGCTGGCGTCGTTCTGGCCGGCGATGATGCCGGACAGAATCGGCACCATTGGGAATACGCAGGGGGTAAAGGCGAGCAACAGGCCGCCGGCGAAGAACAGCGCCACGATCAGACCCAGATCGCGGCTTTGCATCCAACTGTTGAAGGCGTTGGCATCCTCGGAAAGCAAAATGGAAAAGAAGCTGTCCTGGTCGTCGGTGTCCCCGGCGGTTGGCGCCGGGGTGGTTGTGTTGGGCGCCAACGGGGAGGCCGTCGCGGAAGAGGACGTTGCGTTGCGCTCGGGGCCGGGGGCGGTAAAGGCGAAGGTGCGTACCTCGGGGGGGTAGCACAGCTTGTCTTCAATACAGCCCTGGTAACGGACTTCCAGTTCAGTGTCGGCCAGCGGCACGCTGTCCAGCGGCAGGCGCACGTCCAGTTGTCCGAAGTAGACCTTTACGTCGCCGTAGATTTCGTCGGTTTTGTCTTCGCCGGGGGGCAGTTCCAGGTTCTCGAAATCGTCGAGCAGATTGCCGTTGGCGTCGCGCAGCGTGAAATCCAGCCGGTGGCGATACAGATACACCTGGTCGATCAGGCTGAAACTGACCAGCAACTGTTGGTTGTCCCAGTCCGCATCGGGCACCACCTGGATCGCTTCGTCCACATTGGGCAGGCGGTCCTGGCCGCCGCCGAACGGTTCATTGCCGCCGCCCAGAGACAGCGCCGAAGCCGTTGTGGCCAGGATCAACCCGGCCGTCAGCATCAGCAGCCGCAATGCCGGTCCGCGAAAAAAGCCTGTCATGCGTTCCTCCCAATCAGTCCCTGCTTGGATACTCCCGATGCCAGGAGGTTCCGGCAGCCTGGCGGTGCCGTCTTAAGACAACGTTAAGGCGGCGTCGCCAGACTCGCACGCCCGGCGTGGAGCGGGCATTTTCCACCGATCCTTCCGGCGACGCAAAGCGGCGGTTTGGAGGGGCGGGGATCCACGCTTATAGTGCCATGGAAGCGGAACAGGACCGGTGAAGATGCGCATTCTTCTGGTGGAAGACGATGCTTTATTGGCGGACGGACTGCGGCGCGCGCTCCGGCACGCTGGCTATACCGTGGATCATCTTGAGCGTGGCGATCTGGTATTGCCGGCGTTGCGCGACGGGCATTTCGATGCGGTGTTGCTGGACTTGGGGTTGCCGGGCCTGGACGGTCTGGCGGCGCTGCGGCAAGCACGGCGTCATCAGCACGATGTGCCGGTGATTATCATCAGCGCCCGTGACCAGTTGGATGATCGTGTCGTCGGGCTGGACAGCGGTGCCGATGATTATCTGATTAAACCGTTTCCGATGGAGGAGCTGCGCGCCCGACTGCGCGCTTGTCTGCGGCGACAGAGCGAGCCGGTGCGACGAGTGCTGACGGTCGGCGATATGATCCTGGACCTGGATTGTATGGCGCTGACGCGCGACGGTGAGCAGTTGACGTTGCCGCGCCGGGAAATGGCCTTGCTGGTTGAATTGGCCGGTCATCCCGGT